>JAEEGI010005435.1_pt1 | contig 29322 bp, 18 predicted proteins | sample 8958751 | NCBI WGS metagenome assembly JAEEGI01 (sample SAMN16246545, study PRJNA631951) | gut metagenome | biome: gut microbiome; feature: rumen; material: KS-attached | host: Bos | place: Iran: Karaj | collected 2018-10 | reverse complement strand
TCATATTGGCAATAAACTTTGTATTCATTGGCACGTTATAGTTTGCTGTAAAAGCTGATTACGATTAGTCAAAGAAGCCTTTTGCCTTGAGCAGCTCGGCATTCAAAATACCACCAAGAGCAGCACCTCGTTTTGTATTATGACTCAAAGCAACAAACTTTACGTCAAATACATTGCATGGTCTAAGACGACCGATTACACAGGCCATTCCCTTTTCAGTTTCGCGGTCACGGCGTGGCTGTGGGCGGTTTTCTTCGTGGCGTACAACAATAGGATGCTCAGGTGCACTTGGAAGCTTAAGTTCCTGTGGTAAAGATGTATAGCTTGTCCATACACGCTCAATTTCTTCAAGACTAGGTTTTTTGTCATCAGGTAAATCAAACTCAAGACTTACACAGGCAGTATGACCGTCAACTACAGGAACACGTGTACAAGTAGAAGAAACAATAGGACCTTCAGCGTTTACAATCTTACCGTCCTTTACTGAACCAAGAATCTTAAGACATTCTTTTTCTGTCTTTTCTTCCTCGCCGCCAATGAATGGAACGATATTATCAATCATATCAAAAGAAGGTACACCCGGATAACCTGCACCGGAAGTAGCCTGCAAAGTAGTAACAATCATTCTCTTGATTGGATAGCCGGCCTGAATCAATGCGTGAATCGGCATCATATAAGTCTGGAGCGAACAGTTAGGTTTTACTGCAATAAAGCCCTTGTCCCAACCGTTATGCTTTTTCTGCGCAGGAATAACATCAAGATGAGAAAAGTTAATTTCCGGTACGAGCATTGGAACATCTTCTGTCCAGCGGTTAGCAGAAGCATTAGAAACAACTGGAATACCTTCTGCGGCATATGCTGCTTCAAGTGCTTTAATATCATCCTTTTTAGGAAGCTCAAGCGCACTGAATACAAACTGGCACTTACCGATTGCCTTTTCCGGAAGATTTGCATCTTCAACCATAAGCTCTGCAGTTGTTGCAGGAATATCAGCACCAATCAGCCATCTGTTTTCAACGGCTTCCTTGTACAATTTTCCGGCAGAACGTGGACTTGCAGCCACATAACTAACTTCAAACCAGGGATGATTTTCAAGCAGCTTTACATATCGCTGACCAACCATTCCCGTAGCTCCAAGTACACCAACCTTTATCTTATTCATAAAAAAATCTCCTTTATAGTCCGCACTCTTTAATTGCTTTTTCAATTGTCTCTTTAGCTGCATCTGTAACTTCTACAAGCGGCAAACGCAATGTTCCGGCAGGAAGTCCCTTTACGTTCATTGCATATTTGATTGAGCTTGGGTTTCCGTCGCAGAACTCAGCCTTAAAGAACGGAGCAAGACGATAATGAAGCTCGCGGCCCTTCTTAAAGTCGCCTTCAAGACAAGCTGCTGCATATTCGTGCATAAGGGCAGGAATCAGGTTTGAAGCAACAGAAATAATTCCGTCACCACCAGCAGCAATCAAAGGAAGTGTAAGACCATCATCACCAGAAAGAACTGCAAAATCAGGCTTCTTGTTTTTAATCTGTCCAATAACTTCCATCATCTGAGCAACTGAACCAGAAGCCTCTTTTACACCGGCAATATTTGGAAGCTCTGCAATTCTTACCATTACATCTGTAGGAATATTCAAGCCTGTTCGACCGGCAATATTATAAACGATGATTGGAATTCCAACCTTGCTTACAGCCTCAAAATGACGGAAAATACCCTCTTTTGAAGGTTTATTATAGTATGGAGTAACTACAAGGGCTGCATCTGCACCTGCTTTTTTAGCACGCTCGCAGTACATAACAGCATCTTTAGTATTGTTTGAACCGGCACCAATAATTATAGGAATCTTTTTACCTGTTTTTTTCTCAAAAGCAGCAACTTCTTCTTTTACAATTGCTATGATTTTATCTTCCTCACTGCCTGGTTTTTCGTCCAATGTAGGAGTTTCAGCAGTAGTTCCAAGCGGTACAAGACCATCAATTCCCTGTTCAAGCTGGAATTTGACATTTTTTCGGAATCCCTCAAAATCAACAGAACCATCAGCCAGCATAGGCGTAATCATTGCCGTAAAAGCACCACGAAATTTAGTCATTCCATACCTCCAAAATCTTTTCCTATTTTTGATAGAAGATAATAGTATATTTTTGTGATAAATTCAATTATTTCTGCTATAATCACCTTACCATGAAAAAACTCGAACAAAAAAAAATACTGATTATATCACTTTCTGCCGGTATCCCTGCCCTTCTGCTAGCGGCTTTTTTTACTTTTGTTGGAATCCGCTCCTTTAATTTTAAAAATCTTTATGATGCAGAGCCTCTTTCCGCAGAACAGCAGCTTTCTTTGACTCAGGAGCTTCATTTAAAATATGGCACCCAGTACGAGCTCCTCAAACCACTTCCTTACAATCTGGAGCAGCCTAATCTGAACCTTTTTGCCGGCTCAGCCATTCTTATAGATATTTCAAACGGCAACATAATTTACGAAAAAAATGCTGACGAAGTGATTCCGCCCGCAAGCATGACAAAGCTTTTTGCAATGTATGTAGTTGATGATGAAGTTTCCAAAGGTCACTTAAGCTACGACCAGGTGATTCCGCTCCCGGAAGAATCGTGGGCCTGCAACATGCCGCCTCATTCTTCACTTATGTTTCTTGGCGAAGGACAGGTCGTTACATTGAACGAGCTGCTTCTTGGCCTTTCGGTTGCTTCTGGTAACGATGCCGCCTATGCGCTTGCATATACAATCAGTGGCAGCATGGAAGCATTTATTGACCGCATGAATAAGGTTTGCACAGATATGGGACTAACCCACACTCATTTTGTGGAAGCTTCCGGTTACAGCGAAGAAAACACAACAACTGCCCGCGAAATGGCCGCTTTCTGCCGAAAATACCTGATTGAACACCCCGAATCTCTCGGCAAGTTCCATTCCGTGCGCGAGTTCACTTATCCTAAAAAAAGAAACATGGCTCCCGGCGACACTTACGGCCCGCAGGATTTTTCCAACGGATTTCCCCGCCACATTACAATGGGAATCACTCAAAAAAACACAAATCCGCTTTTAGACCTCATAGAAGGCTGTGACGGATTAAAAACCGGTTACATTGACGAAAGCGGTTACAACCTCGCCCTCACAGCAAAACGCAACGGCACCCGTTTTCTTTCAATTACGATGAAGGGGCCGGGCAAAACTACAAAAGAAGGCCAGCAGGGACGCATTCACGACGGCACAGAGTTAATGGATTTTGCTTTTCTTTCCTTTGCTGATTTTACCAGGCTTGAGGATGTAAAAAGCTATTTTGTAAAGGTATACAATGCAAAGCTGAAAGCAGCAAACCTTGTTCCAGCGTACAAACCGGAATCAGTATGTGTTCCTTTTGTTACCGGAAACTCTCTTGCAGAAAATCTTAAAAATGTGATTGTAGAGCTTGAACTGCCGGACAGTCTTGAAGGTGAAATAACAGCCGGCACAGAATATGGCTGCATAAAAATATCGGTCGGCAACTACCTTCTGGAAACAATTCCACTCGTTGCCGACCGATCAATTCAAAAAGCAGGCTTTCTTACCACTTTATGTGATAAGATTATAAAACACTAAATCTAAAACCACTTTCGTATGCAGTTTTGCAATAGCAAAACTGCAAGCAAAGGCAGTATAAATTGACAATTATAATTAAGCAGAAGCCTTTGCTAAACTCGCTCACATGGTACCGGCTTAGCAGCCGCTCCCATATGAGCTACGATTTTTGAACCATCTTTGAGTGCACTTACTGGAATCACAGCTGAATCAATTCGTTTGCCGTCTACTTCGATGTATTCAATACCTTTGCATACGTGCTGAGGATTTTTTACTTCAATGTGAAGATTCATTTTTCTCCAGCGGCGTTCTACAGTGTAGCCGTCCCAGTCATGCTTGATACATGGATCAATCAAAAGTCCATCGTACTGAGGCTTAATTCCAAGCATGTACTGTGTGATTGCGTAGTAGCTCCAGGTACCTGCACCCGAAAGCCAAGAAGTACGTGTGTTACCAGGACGTTTGCTGAATGTAGAATAAGTTGTCTGACCAACTACATAAGGTTCGCTCTGGCGGATTTCTGCCTTATCGTTATAAGCAGCCGGAATGGAAGCCTTGCAGTATTCGTAAGCACGGTCACCGTTTCCAAGCATTGTTTCTGCAATAACACCCCATCCCTGAGTATGATTAAAGATACCAGCATTTTCCTTAATACCAGGAAGGAATACAACAGAAGACATAATATCGCTGCGAGTCTTTACAAATGGAGGCGCACAGAGCATAAGTCCATAAGGAGTTGCAAGCTTTTCTTTTACAGATTCCATACAAATGCGAGCCTGTTCTGCAGTTGCAGCACTAGACATAACAGCCCAAACCTGAGTATTAAAGTAAATCTGTCCTTCTTCAATTGTCTGTGTACCGTAAACAGTTCCATCTTCGCCAACAGCCCAGATAAACCATTTGCCGTCCCAGCATTTTTTCTGAATGTTTGCATCAAGAGTATCGCGCTGCTTCAAAGCCCAGGCTGCTTCATCTTTCTTTTCAAGGCGTTCAGAAATATCAGCATAAGTTGTAAGACCAAGACGAAGCTGGAACGCAACAAACAAAGATTCACCATGATATCCAAGCTTAAGACAGTCGTTCCAGTCAGCAAGAAGACCACAAGGAAGTCCATCAACACCCATACGCTCCAGGTTAAAATCCAGAGCACGGCGCAAGTGTCCGTAAACAGTAGCTTCGCCACCATCTGCATAAGGAACAACTTTATTATAGAAATCAAAATTACCAGATTCTGCAACATAACAAGGAACAGCATTAAAGAACCATTCACAGTCATCAGAACGGAACTCTTCTGGCTTTGGAGCTTTTTCGTGACCAGCATTAAAATCTTTAGAGATTACAGGAACAGCACCACCATTCTGGCACTGACCGCTAATCATTCTAACAAGACGCTCTTCTGCTTCTTCTGGAATTGCAGCTGAAACACCAAGAATATCCTGAACTGAATCGCGATAACCAAGACCGTCGCGCTCGCCATTGTAAACAAGAGAAGCGGCACGGCTCCAGGCAAAAGTGATAAGACAGTTGTACAAGCCCCAAACGTTTACAGTATGATTGATATCCTCATCTGGAGTAAGAGCCTTGAAAGAACCAAGCTTTGCATGCCATGCTTTTACAAGCTTTTCAAACTCTTCATCAGCACGCTTAAAGTTTCCATATTCAGCAAGGATTTTCTGACCAACAGCACGTGCATCATCAATACCAAGCATAAGCATAACTTCTTTAGTCTCGCCAGGTTTGAGTTCCAAATCCCCCTGTACTGTACCGCACATGTTATCGCCAAAAGCTTCTGAACCAGTACAAGCACCGTCAGCTACAGCCTTAGGATTAGCATAAGAACCATAAGTTCCAATAAATGCTTCTCGGCTTGTATCAAAACCAGTCATTGGAGTACCAACGAGAGCAACCCAGTTACTCATGTAAGCACCACCAACTTCCCAGTCCGGATGCTGAACATAAAGGTTATCCTGAATTGAGAAGCGGAGGAGATTGTCTCCAACCTTTTCGCCCTTACAGATAAAAAGAGAATACTGAAGGTTTACCTGGTCCTGAGTTGTGTTCCACTGGTTTGTAAACTCACAGTAAGAGAACAGGCGGATTTTGCGTGCCTTGTTTGAAGTATTAGTTACCTTAAGTCTCCAATACTCAAAGTTCTGTCCGAGCGGAACATAATATTTTGTTTCTGATTTTATTCCCTTGTATTCTGATGTGATTGTGGTGTAAGCAGTACCATGACGACATTCAGATTTATACTGATCAAGAGGTTTTCCTACAGGCTGCCATGATGCAGACCAGAAATCTCCGTCTTCCATATCACGAAGATAAAAATATCGTCCAGGCTGATCCATAGGGATTGAGTTAAAGCGAAGCCTTAAAAAACGTCCCTGTGCTCCAGATTTATAGAAGCCGTATCCACCAGCGTTGTTAGTGATTACTGCACCATAAACTGTTGAACCAAGATAATTACTCCAGGATGTAGGAGTATCCGGACGAGTAATAACATACTCCGCGTTGTCATCATCAAAATAACCGTATTTCATTCGTACCTCACATATATATGTATGAATTGTTTTATTTCCTAAACATAGGTAAAAACCATTATAAATGTAAAGACAATTATATTCAATGTTAAAATTGACCTAGAAAATTGTACAAATCTTTACAATTTTTTAAGTTAAAAAAAAAGATTCCCGCCACAACAAGCGGGAATCTCTAAAAAGTCTCATAAGTGTCCCAAGTTTTGCTCTGCAAAACTTGAAGCGAGCCTTGTAAAAATCAGCGGTAGTAATTCAGCTGACAGGCTCGCTATCCCTTAACTGAACCAAGTGCAACACCGGCTACAATGTACTTAGAAAGAATAAAGTAAACAATAATAAGCGGTAATGCTGTAAGTGTAAGTCCTACATAAATAGCACCGTGCTCACGTTTGTAAATATCACCATTAAGAAGCGATACCATAATAGGCAACGTGAACTTATTCTGCTTTGTAAGAATTACAGAAGGACGGAACAAATCGTTCCAGCTTGTTACGAAAGTAAAGATTGCCTGTGTAGCAATAGCAGGTTTCATAATTGGAAGTACAATTGCATTGTATGTCAGGAACTCTGGAGAACCGTCAATACGTGCAGATTCAACAAGTGAAACTGAAACAGCAGGCTTCATATACTGTCGCATAAAGAATACCATACTCGGCGAAGCTATAGCCGGCAGAATCAATACAAACAGATGGTTAGTCATACGAAGCTTGTAAATCATCTGGAAGAAACCAATGATGGTTACAGTTGCAGGAATCATCATGATTGCAAGAATAAAACCAAAGAAGGCCTTCTTAAGCTTCCATTCATACATTACAAGAGCGTATGCTGTCAAAGTAGAAAAATACAAAGAACAGAAACAAACACCTGTAGAAATAAGAAGTGAGTTCAAGAAACCTTTTGCAGGATTGAATGATTTACCAGTAAGAATCTTAAAGTTTTTAACAAAGTTAGTTCCTGGAATTAATGAAACCGCATGCTGCTGAATCTGGTATGTAGAACGTGTTGAGTTGATAATCATAACAACAAACGGGAACAAACTTAATACTGCAAGGAATATACAAATAATCAGTACAATAATTTTAAAAAGCTGCATACCTTTATTAGAACTACTCATTTTTAACTCCTTGTGCCGCAAGTTTTTCAGCACGTCTGCGTTCCTTCATTTCAAGTTTTTTAGCCTTAGCAATTCTTGCTTCATCTTTATCACGCAAAGCATAGAAGAGGATTGCAGAACAAATTACGATGATTACAAACATAATCATACTTAATGCAGAAGCTCGGTTGTAAAGGTATCCACCTCGGAAGGCCATTGTGTTGATAAGTACACTTGTTGTAAGTGTTGCATTATCCGGTCCGCTGTTAGGAACAAAGAGTGCCGGAATATCGAACATGTTCAAACCACCAATAAGGCTTGTGATGAGTGTGAACAAAAGAATTGTCTTGATACTAGGAATAGTGATTTTCCAGAATACTGTCCATCCGTTTGCACCGTCTATATCGGCGGCTTCAAAGATTTCAGGGTCAATACCAAGTACACCGGAAATAAGAATAATCATTGTATAACCATACCACTGCCAGGTCTGGATGAATATGATAATTCCCTGTGCTGCCTTTTTGTTATTCAAGAAATAGAAAGGTTTATCAAGAATACCCAATCTATTAAGCAAATCATTTACTGGTCCCATAGGGAAACCAAACAAAGAGTTGAACAAAATAGCAACTGTTGCAGCAGTAATGATGTTAGGCATATAGAAAAGCACCTTGAAAGCTCCTTCTCCAGGAATCTTAACACGGCGGTTAGTAAACCAGGCAGAAAGCAAAAGTGCCATAATCATCTGTGGAATAAAGTTACAAAGCCAAATCTTTACAGTATTTCTCAATGCTATATGGAATGTTGGCATTTTTAAAATATCTTTATAGTTATCAAATATTTTACTACCCTTTAAGAAATGCCAGGTTGTTTTTCCAGCACCTCTAAGGTCTGTAAATCCAAGGATTAAAGTATAAAGTGTTGGATAAAAATGAAGGATTAAATACGCAACTACAAAAGGAATGCAAAATATGTAGCCATATTTAGCATAACTGATGGTTCCTTTTTTTTTCATATTGGGTACCCCAAAAAATAGTTTTTAGATTAAACGAAAGTAAAAAACTTTTTAAATAGTGGTTTGTACAAATTAGGGCTGTCTTTCGACAGCCCTAATTTCAGTCTATGCTAATAATATTAGTCAATACCGAACTTGTCAGCTACAGTCTTCTTGAAGTCTGCGATAGCATCAGCCTTGCTCTTTTCGCCGTTTGCATAAGCACGAGCCTGGTCACGCCATACAGCATTGATGTCTGAGTCGTACTGTGTGAGAGTCTTACCATTAGCATAAGCTCCAGCTGGTACGAAGTAGTCGAACATGTTCTGTCCACCGAGGAACTCGAGAACACCATTTGACTTGCTCATAACTGTTCCAGAAGATACTGTATCTTTTGTGTTTACAGTTGCATCAGCACCTGTTCCATATTTCCAGCAGTATGTTCCGTTTGCCCACTGATAAAGGAGACCATCGTTAGAAGAATCAAGAGTGATCCATTCGATGATGTCTTTTACAACAGCAGCCTTAGCTTTGTCTTTAGCAGCAGCTTTAGAAGCGAGTACCCATGTACCACCCCAGAAGAAGCCTACAGGAGAGTTACAAACACCCCAGTCACCATATGTACCTTCACCAGCTTTTGTTCCGCCTGAGTTTCCAGCCATTACGTAGTTGATGAGCCAAGCAGGTCCGAAGAATCCGAATACAGGTTTTGCACCTGTTCCCTGCATATCAGCATACCAAGCTTCTGTCCAGTCCTGTGTCTGGTTAGACCAACCTTTGTCTGTAAGCTGTTTAGATGCATCCAAGAAAGCTTCACGTTTAGGATCGATGTAAAGTTTACCATCTACGATCCAACCTTTGTCTGAACATTCATAAGCATGCCAGATGTCACCGTCGCCAGATACGATAGCTACACCATTGTCAGCCAATTTCTGAGCAGCTTCCCAGAATTTTGTCCAAGACTGTGTACCACCACCAATAGCAGCCTGTACAGCTTTAGGATCGTCAGATCCGAATACTTTCTTAGCAATTGAACGACGATAGATGAAACATCCACCAGTAGCCTGATATCCAAGACCTACTACTTCACCCTTAGGGTTCTTACCGATATCAATTGTGTAAGAAGCAATGTCAGCTTCCTTAATTTTTTTGTCGATATCGATTCCGAGATCTTTGTAAGGTGCAGCATAGTCAGCCATGTCACCCTGTGTGTACTTGTAGATAAAAGCAGCTTCTGCAGCGTAAATATCAACATCACCATTCTGAAGAGCAGGGATAAGAGCTGGCTCATATTCCTGGTTTGTTGTTGCGATAATTGTAGTATTTACTTTTGCATTTACATTTGGATGAGTAGCTAAGTACTTTTCAACCATACCTGGAACTTCGTCTGTAAATGACCACAAATTAATTGTTACGGCACTTCCTGCCTTTGCTTTTTTTGCTTTCTTTGCTTTAGCAGCACTTGCATTCATAGTTGTAAGCATCATAACAGCTGCAGCAAATAAAACAACTTTCAATGTTTTTTTCATCGAAAAACTCCTTTTTTGTAAATTACTTTAATGTGAAAAATCACATTAAAGTAATTTTACGTCATATATAAGAAAACCGTACTAGGGGAAATCCCCTATTTTTTTTAGTTAATCGATTTAAAAACAAATATTTAACAGTACTTTTGTATAGTATGATTAAATATGATTACATCTGGGCAAGATACTTATTCAATATCTCTGTAGCCTGCTTTGGATTTGCCTTACCGTGAGAAAGCTTCATAACCTGTCCCATAAGCCAGCCTACAACGTTTGTTTTACCGCCCTTCCAGTCTTCAACAGCCTTAGGATTAGAAGCAATTACTTCCTTGACAATCTTATCGATCTCACCGGAATCGCTTACAACTTCCATTCCCTTCTCTTTTATGATTACAGAAGGCATTTTATTTGTAGCAAGCATATCGGCAAATACTTCCTTACCCTGTTTACTTGTGATTTTTCCGTCTTCAAGGGCATCAGCAAGCTCTGCTATATGAGCAGGTGTGATATTTACATCATTTATAGTCTGTTTTTTCTCATTAAGAACAGCAAGAAGCTCTGCAAGAATAAGGTTTACGGCCTTTTTAGGATTTTTTGACTTCTGGGCTGCATCTTCAAAGAACATTGCAAGGTCTTTAGTAGAAGTAATTGTTTCAACATCAAAGTCTGTCATACCATAGCTCTTCTTATAGCGCTGACGTTTTGCTTCCGGTAACTCGCCAACCTTTTCTTTAGCAGCGGCAATAAGCTCTTCGCTTACGGTAAACGGCTTGATATCAGGCTCTACAACAAAGCGGTAGTCTACAAAAGAGTTTTTAGTTCGCTGAACAACAGTTTTTCCTTCAACTTCGTTCCAGCCCATAGTTACCTTAAAGCCCGGATTAAACTCCTGTCTGTCTTCCTGGAACTCTTTAAGCTGGCGCTGAGCTTCATAGGTACAGGCATCACGGATTGCCTTAAAGCTGTTAAGGTTTTTGATTTCTGATATAGGTGTATGCCACAGCTTGCCGTCTTCCCAAACATTAAGGTTGATATTGGCATCGCAGCGCATGTTTCCTTCTTCAAGGTTACCGTTTGTAACTTTTACATAGCGGAGGATTTCCTGAACAGTCTGCATAAATAAAGCTGCTTCTTCAGGGCTTGTCATATCTGGTTTTGTTACAATTTCTATAAGCGGAGTTCCACAGCGGTTGTAATCGATGTAAGAGTGTGAACCCTGCAGATGGAGAGATTTTCCTACGTCCTCTTCAAGATGGATTCTTTCTACGCGGACACGGCGGTATTTATTACCGTTTGTTTCTATTATACAGTCATCACCCTTAAAGTTCTTTGTGCGGCATTTTGCACCACCCGGCTGTTCATCCTTTGGGAAATTACGGAAAGGCAAATCAACAAAACCGTCTGTACAGAGTGGAATATCGTACTGGGTAATCTGATAGCCTTTTGCAAGGTCAGGATAAAAGTAATGCTTGCGGTCGAACTTTGTAAAGCGTGCAATATTACAGTTCAAAGCCTGTCCAGCAACAGCACCAAGTTCAACGTATTCCTTTGAGATTCTAGGCATGGCACCAGGAAGTCCAAGACAAACTGGACAAACACGAGTGTCCGGCATTCCACCGTATCTGTTTTCGCATGAACAGAAAGCCTTTGTTTTTGTTAAAAGCTGAGTATGAATCTCGCAACCAATTACTATTTCCCACTTATCAATCATTGTATTATCCTTAAAAAAATGATGTATTATTATACAAAATTAGGACGTTAATCTCAACTATATGCCACTATATGTCATTATACGCACCGGTATGAATTGAATACTTCAACATATCTTATTATACTTTTACTATCATATGAAAAAAAGGAGATTCATAAAAATGAAAATCAAAAAAATGGTTAAAACAATCGGGCTGACAGCTTTGGCACTCTCATTTTTTGCGGTATTAGCTTCCTGTAAAACAAATGCAGCAAACAACGCTCCTACTGCAACAGTATCAATCAAAAATGGTTCTTTGGACGTTGATCCTGCGCAGGTACAATACATCGATATTACTTTTGACCGCGCAATGAATACAAAATATGATATGTTCATATATTATGGCGATATAATTAATGATGTTATTCCAAGTTATAACTTACCTTATGGCTATGGATGGATGAACTCTTATACATATAGATTCAATGTAGATTTACGTTATGAAACTAATTATAAAATTGTTTTCAATGATGATGACTACTGCGCAAATTATCCGAATGATGAAAGATACAATAAACAGCAATCTTATATCCGCGACCTTGATGGAAACTATGCAAAGATGTTTCCTGTAGAGTTTACCACAAAGAAATCATCAATAGTTCATCCCCACAATTTTGTAATTAATATTCCACAGTATTCATGTAAGCTTGCCGAAAACCTGAATTCAGAAAACAGCCAGAATTTCAGGGTAAACATAAAAACTCTTTTGAATCATGAAGTATTAAAAGCAGGAGATAAACTCACTTTAAAATATAAGGTTTATTCCCTTTACAATATTAAAGAACTTGGCGCTCAATTATGCGATTTAAGCAGTTCTGCAGGCGGCTGGCAAATACTTGATAAAAGAACAACTGACGATGATTTTGTTGTAATGATTCCTGAACTGAACGCAACAACAGATCCAGACAACCCTGTTTATTACGAAGGCGACTGTACTTTTGAATTAGCTTATTCAATGGCAGCAGGAAGTCTTGAACTTGAGTTCTTTACAAAGTATGATGCGGAAGATCCTGAATCAGAATTGGTTGACCTTAATTTTGTAAATATTACAGACAACCAGTAATTTAATAAGAAACAATCCTATGGTTTAAAAAGTCCTTTATTGAAAGCGTTACCTTTGCGGGTGCTGTAAAATAATAGAACTCAAAACCATAGGAATCCAGAACAACATCTGATGCAATATCCGGGTTATTTACAGATATAGAACCATCAGATATATCACCAAGATCTATTTCTTTAAGCTTATAAGTGTAATCTGCAAGCCCCGGTAATTCTTCTTCCACAGATTTAAATAAAGACGGCATATCAGAAGACTGATTCTTATTATTCAAAAGAATAAGTGGAAACTCCTTTAATAAATCACTAAAAGTCAAGTTTGTACCATTAATTTTATTCACTGCATGTACGACAGATTCTTCATTTACATATTCATTTGTCATTATTTCGTGAACAAGTTTTGCGCCACCATAATTTCTTGCAAGAAAAGCTCCAAACGCATAAGCATTTGCGTAATAAGACCCCACAAAGGGACTATTCTGATTCCAGTTTCCAAATCCCTGCGTATATGAACCTGTAACAAAAACCTTATATAAACGCTGCTTTACACCATGCTCTTCATCAAGTCCCAATTCTTCATCAAAAAAGTCCTGACAAAGCATTGAAAGCATTTCTGTATACCAGCTTTTCTGACTAAGCCCATATTTTAAATCTTTATTACAGTAATTCAAAAGATGATTAAACTCATGGGAAACTGTAGACAATAAGTCCGGTAAATTCTGTGGCCGTTTTGCAAAGTATGAATCAACAAAAATTATTTCCATCTTATTGTAAGAAGAATAATTAGACGGAGCAAAATAACCATATACATCACCACTTGCCCTATCTCTGCCTATATCACAAAGCATAAGCGAGATTTTTTTATCAGGATTAATTACATCGTTATAAACGGTTTCGCCGGCATATTTCGGACCGCATAAAGCTATCTGCTTTTCATAAATATCATCAAATGCTTTTGCAAAGCTTTCTATTTCATCTTCCGAAAGAGCAGAATCTAAAGGTTCATTATTATAAGTCCATATATAACAATAGACTCCTTCATAAACCATCTTAGCAGTATCATTTACACTATGAAGTACATCAGTTATATCTTTCTGTTCACCAACCTTATAAGTAGTTGGTCTTTTTGAAGTAGAAATTGCCCTTTCTGAATTACAGTTAACTGCTTCGTTCTGAGTAAATACTGGAAGATTAAGCTCTGCATTTCTTTCCATTTCGTAATCAATATTTACCCAGGTCTCACCAGCGTTCTGTTTTTTATCTGTAGGATTTGTAATACAAAGAACCTTTACATTATCAAGCTTTATCTGCTTTAATTTCGGCGAAGCTTCTTCTACATCTTTTTTACAGGAAGTTAAAGTAAACAAACTGAAAACAAAACAAATGACGGTGAATAAAACAACTTTTTTCATAACAATCCTCATAAACACTTTTTTAATTTATCTGACATTTATAGAACAAAAAGAATTATATAAGAAATGATATAAAAAAAGCTAGCATTCAAGACGGAAAGTTGCACCCTTTTGTTCAGCCGCAAGCGACTCGGCAGATATTGAGCAATTAAGCACAGTGGCAAGCGTTTTTGCAATTGAAAGACCTAGTCCACAACCGCCGGCATTACGGTTATGAGAGTCGTCACCCTTGTAGAAACGGTCGAAAATGTGAGGAAGAGCTTCTTCTGCAATTCCAGGCCCATTGTCTGATTCTTCTAGAATAAAATGTTCTGTAATTGCATTTTTCTCATTATCTTTGGAAGCAGCTCGCAGAGTTATTTGACAAGGCTTGTTAGGCAGGGCAAACTTTATGCTGTTGGAAATAAAAACTGTGAAAATCTGATGGAGGAGTTCCTCGTCAGAAACAATTATAAAATCATCCTCGCACTCAATCTTAATTTCCACCCCATTACCAGGTTCACCAGCACCGGAATGTTCAAGCTCAGAAAACTCATTCTGCAGCCGTGTAAACAGTTCTTTTATGTGAACCTTTCCAAAACTCGGTTTTAATCTGCCGCTTTCGTATCTGCTTATCTGCAAAAGATTTTCAATTACAGATTGCATTGATTTGCCTTCTTTTTTTATTGCCAGCAGAGATTTTTCCAGCTGCTCAGGATTATCTTTACCCCAGCGCATAAGAAGATTTGTCTGCCCGAGAATTACAGCAAGCGGAGTTTTAAGCTCATGCGAAACATCACTTGAAAACTGACGTTCCCTTGTAAAATCTTTTTCGAGCTGTTCTATAAGATGATTAAAGGTTTTTGCAAGCTCATCAATTTCATCACCAGTACCACTCAACGGCAAGCGCAAATTAAGATTTGAAGAAGAGATTTTCTGGGCCGCTTCCGTTACTTCAACTACAGGCCTTATTGTCCGTCTTGAAATTAATACCGAAAGAAAAAATGAAATGATTAGAATCGGTGCAAGTATAATTAAGAATACCCTCGGAATCTTTACCAGCGATTGTACGGAAAAATCGGAATCCAGATCTATTGCGGTAACAATTGTAAAAGGAAAAACATCTACTGCATAATAACACAGATGTAAATCTCCATCAGAAAAATAATCATTTATAAAATACTGTTTTACGGCTCCGTTAGTATCGGGTAACGTGGGCAGAAAAGGGTCGTTTGTGGTGTAAACCATTTTTGTAAAGGAATCATAAACAAGCCAGGAAAGTCCGTAAGGAGGATGATAATCTCTGCCGGTTTTCATGCTGGTGTAAATATCGTTTGCATTTTCCCGCAATATTTCTGCCTGACTGTGACGAATGGAAAAACCTAGTGTAATAAGAAAAACTCCAGTCAGAACAAGAACAGAGAGAGCTACAACTATCATAAACTTAAAGGAAAGTCTTATTGAAAGCTTTTTGATTTTTTTCATAACACTTTTTATTTCCGCTCCACCCTATTGCCCTGACTGCAAAACATAACCAAAACCGCGCACTGTCTTTATATATTCCTGCTTTGTAACAGCTGCAAACTTTGAACGTAAATAACCTACATAAACATCAATTGTATTTTCATCTATATAATAATCTTTTCCCCAGATTGCATCTATTAAATCTGAACGGGAAAGAACCTTACCCTGATTTTCCATAAAGTGCTTAATCATAAAAAACTCAGTTTTAGAAAGATTGATTGACTGCCCCATCAGAGTAAGTCCCATTGTCTGCGGATACAACTTTAGTTCACCACAAGCAAGCTCAGCAGCTTCAACCGGTCCGCCTGCATTTTTGTAAAAATCCACCCGACGAAGCAGAGCATTTATTCTGGCAAGCAGCTCTTCAATTTCAAAGGGTTTACAGATATAGTCATCGGCTCCTTCATTTAAACCGTTAATTCTATCAAGCGATTCTCCACGCGCAGTTTCAATTATTACAGGCACAGCAGCATTTTTTCCTGAGCTTTTTCTAAGCCGCCGCAAGACTTCAAGCCCGTTCATTTCTGGAAGCATAATATCAAGAAGAATTAAATCTGGAGCTTCCGACTCTGCCATTGAAAGGCCCTGCCGTCCAGTTTGAGCAAGAACAACATCAAAGCCTTCGTGCTTAAGTTCAAGACTTATAAAATCAGAGATTCCTTCATCATCTTCTACAATAAGGATTTTAGCCATTTGATATTCCTTACAATAATTCTATTTTTGAGATTGCCGCATCAAGTGCGACAATGACTATCTTTTTCTAATACTCTTTATAACAAGAATCTCACAACGTTTGCCGTCCATAGAAACAATATTCTTAAACTCAACCTGTGAGATTTGCTCAGCATCCTCTTCATCATCAAAACGGAGAGTTACAGAATCTGAGTTTTTGTTAAAAATAATCTTTCCTTCATAAGGAGTTTCTTCCTGATTTATAAGAATATTTTCTGTACTAAAACTTTTTGGGTCAATAGTCTGATTAAACCTTACGTAAAGTTCCAGTTCTCCACTTTTGTTTCTTTTGTTTTCTGGTGTACGCAAATCTGCAACTATTATTTCTATAGGATAATCTGAAATATTTCTTCTTATACCACGGTAATTATAAAAATCTTTTCTTTTTGGTGGTTCAGGATTATCTGGGCGTGGTGGCGGAGGAGCATCAGGGTCTCCTTCCTTTGGCGGCTGAGGTGGCTTTTGATCAGGTGATTTTCTATCCTGAGAAAAGGCATTTACCGCAAGCAGAGAGATAATAATTATTCCAAATATAATTTTTTTCTGCATATATACATTATATCAGCAATTATTTTTTGAAGTAAACAGTTATTTCTTAAGAGTTCTCTTATTTTTCATTTACCATTTTCTAAGGATTTTGGCTCACGGGTAATGTACAATGCAATTACAAAGCAGAAAACCTTATTGAAGGAGTTTTTTTATGGTAAGAAGAAGATTATTCTATTTTTCGGGGATTGTTTCAACGCTGATAATTGCAACCTGTTTTGCGGCAACAATAAGCCTTGCAGGATGCAGCAATGATTTGAATAATGGGGACAATCCTGGTGATTTTTATAGTGGTGATAATGGGGACACCCCTTTTGGTGGAAATGGCAACCAGCCGCAAAAGGAGGCAACAGAATATACATCCAACACTTCTACAAGAGACCTTCTTGCCGTTGATGATGTTTCTGCAGTGACATTTACAGATACAGTTTACATAAAGCTTGATGATGGAGAAGCTTCATCATCTGGAACTTCATTTTTTTCTGCTGATGGAAATGAATACACAGCAATAACCGCTGAAAAGAAGAAAGCTGCACAAACTGTAATTGAAAACGTTCTTATTTATAAAACCTCAGATGGAGTTATTACATTAAACACAGAAAATTACACAGGAACATTAAAAGTAATCCTTTCCGGAAAAATTGAAAACGGTTCTTTTGCAATGAAAACTTCTGCAGCATACACAGGCTTGTTTTTGAACAATGTTAATATAACAAGCAGCTACTACCCTCCAATTGAAATAAAAGGTGATGTTGTAAAAACTTACGTGATATTAGAAGGGACTAACTCAATTACTGACGGTCGAAAATACGGAATCGGTTACAGTGAAAAAGAAGGAACAGATTATTATACATCATCCTTTACAGACACCCCTGATTCAGATGCAGAACTTACAAAAACTTGGGCTTGCGGTTCCGACACAAAGGGTTCTCTTTACACAAAAGGCTCCTTCATCTTTAGCGGAAATGGAACACTTAGCGTAACAGAAGGCTACAAGCACGCAATCTACGCAAAGGATTATATCAGGGTAGAAAGCGGTACAATCAGCATCAACTCAACCGGTCGTAACGGAATCCAGAGTGTGAACGGCTTTATTATGGAAGACGGTAAAATCACCATAAAGGGAAGTGGCGAAAACACGAATAATGAAAGCCGCGGAATTATTGTAGAAGGCAGCGAAGACAAACCTGGCGAAGGCTTTATAGAGCTTCACGGCGGAACAATTGAAGTTGACACAATAAGCAAGGGTATTTCTGCAAAGTGGGATATTGACGATGATGCTGAAACTAGTGACACAAGTGATGACCCGTATCCTTACGTAAAAATCACTGGTGGAAAAATCTCTGTAAAAACAAGGGGAACTCCACAGGATGAATCACGCATAACATACACCTTTACAGATGCAGACGGAGAAAGCGTAACAGAAACTACAAAGCTCAGCCCGGAAGGAATTGAAGGAAAACAGGCAATATTTATTACCGGTGGAGAAATATCAATCAACTCTACCGACGACTGTATAAACTCCAGCCGAGACGGAAGCGCACTTGTAGAAATCAGCGGTGGAAAAATATATGCTTACTCCAGCAGCAACGATGCAATAGATTCAAACGGTACACTCACAATTTCCGGCGGAACAATTGTAGCACTTACAGCAACAACACCGGAATGTGCCTTTGACTGCGACAATTATACCTTCAAAATTACCGGCGGTACGTTTGTAGGAATTGGCACAAGCAACTACTCTGCCCCAACATCATCAGTCTGCACACAAAGCACATTTGTATTAAGCGGAGACTATTTTGGTAAAGGTGGAACTACCCTGGCAGTGACAGAAGCTGGCACTACAAGCTCAGGTTCCGGTTCAAATGATAAAACTTTATTTGCGTTCACAATTCCATCAGTAATTTTTGGAACTTCATCACGCTCCGATTATGTAATGATATTATCTTCACCGGAAATCAAAACAGGAACAAACTACAATATAAAAACAGGCGTTTCTGCAACTGGTGGTGAAAACTTCAACGGACTGTACACCTCGCTCCCAACAGTAAGCGGCGGTACAACAACAGTCAGCAATGCTTCAACCTCCACAACAAATTACGTTTACACAAAATCATCCGTAACAAACGGCGGCCCGCAGGAAGGCGAGCACATTAACAATGGTCCCAAGCCAACAAGGCACTAAGACATACAACCAATAACCCTAAGTGTGCAGTTTTGTCTTTGCAAAACTGCATGCGGTGACTGGACAAATGTATCACAACCATAAAGCAGCAGTCACCGCAATCCTCCTTACTTTTTCTCTGCGGTGGATTACCTCTTTCCCATACAATAAAGTCCACCGCAGAGTTTTTTATCCAAGAATAAGTTTCAACACTTAAGAAAGTTTGCAATCAATAATTGATTTCTTCTAGAGTTATTGTTCCCTGGTCACTACCTGATGATGCAGAACCATCTTTAGAATAAGTTGCAGTCAATGTATGTGTACCCACAGAAAGAGTTGTAGTATAACTAGAAGAATTTGAGCCAGAAGTATGCACAATCGATGTTCCATCAAGAACTAAAGTAAGATAATCATAATTTCCTTCACTTGAAACAGTATACCTTATTGTATATTGGATAGGTGATGGAATAATTACAGCCCAGGTTGTTGTTGCTGAACTTGAATGCGCATGATTATTTGAGGTCCATGTATTACCATTCTTTACAAACTGATAGTTTCCATGTCCTGTCATAGCCCAACCATTTGAGGCACTCCATTTAGCATATAGTAATATTGAATCATTTAATTCGTAACCAACAGAAGCTGGTTGTGTACGAGAACTGTCTAAATACCATCCTTCAAAATTCCAACCAATTTCATATAACTCTGGAAGATTTTCAGAAGAAAGAGCCTCTCCTTCTTCTATAATACATGACTGTGGCGTTTGACCATAAGGACTCAGATAACTTACCGTAAAGTTTCCAACCCATTTTGCATAGAGGGTAATATCACCACAACTACCGCAAGGTATCGTTTCAACTTTACTACTTGACGTAAAGTTTTCTGTAGTATACCAGCCTCTAAAATCACAATCTGTACGACTTGGTTCCAATAAGGTTATTTCATCTGTCTCAATTGTATAAGATTCAGGATTCAGCTCATTGTTAACGCCACCATTTGTTTCATAAGTAATTGAATATGATATTATGCTCCATTTTCCATAAAGAGTTGTATTTGAAGTAACCGTATAACCGCTTTCTACTTTTGATTCTTCACTAAAGCTACTGTCAGTATACCAACCATCAAAATCATATCCATCTGCAGATAATTCAGGAAGATTTAATGAAGAAAGACTTGCTCCTTCATTTTTTCTTATACAGAAAGGTATTTCACCACGTTCTGTTTCATAACTTATGGTATATCTATTCTCAGTCTGTCCTAATACAAATGAACGTACAACACGTAAGCCAACAGAACTAAAACGATCCGCAGCAATTTCGTTACTTATAAATGCAACAGAACAATATATAGGATTATTTAGATATGAACCACCTCGCAGCTTGCGGCAAGGCACTGGACCAGGATTTTCATCCCAACACCATTCCCATACATTTCCGCTCATATCAAATAAGCTTCCAATAGCACGTTTTTTCTTAACTTCATGAGTCTTACCATCACTTATATTTTCATACCAACCAACATAATCCAAAGCACTGTTTTCTGTTTGTGAATAATCAGTTGCACCTGGAGCTCCGGCAAAACAGAAAGCAAAATCTTCTGTTCCGTATTTATCCATACCACCTCGTGCAGCAAATTCCCATTCATCTGATGTTGGTAATCTATAACCATTTACATTGAAGTTACAGTCGATTGCACCTTCTATATTGAATCCTCTATGTGGCGTATAGTTCCAGTTATCAGGGTCTGATTCACCGTTTACGCTATAACATGGAGTAAAGCCTTCTGTAATACTCCTTTCGTTACAATAATAAATTGCATCATACCAACTAACACGTTCTACAGGTCTATTTGCCTGTTCTTCATTTTCAGCAGGATTGCTGTTAAAGCTACTTGGATTTACTCCCATTATAGTTTGATACTCATCCTGCGTAACTTCATGGTCACTAATATAGAAACTATTAAAAGTAACAGTTCTGTCTTCTGTAAAAGCACCAGTTGTATACACATTATAATCATTACTTCCAACAACAGTTCCGCCTTCAAAATATACAATACCATCTTCATTGTCAATTTCTTCCCAATCGGCATTAAGAACCAAATTACATAGTGAAGAAGCTGGATCTATCTCTGTTATTCCTGTGGTTTCACTTGTATACCACCCCATAAAAATATAACCAGAACGTCTAGGAGACAACAGTGGAATTGTATCCGAATTAATTGTATATGATAGTGGGTTCGCAGAATTATTAGTACCACCATTCAATACATAAGTAATTGTATAAGTAGTCAATTGCCAATTGGCAGTAAGAGTTAAAACATCCTGTGCAAAACCTTCTATGCTCGTTACTTCCTGATTATGACCAGAAACTTCTGTAGTCCAATTAAGGAAAGTATACCCCGGTTTCTCAGGATTTCTTAATCTAATTGAATCCAAAACAGTATAATAATCAGGATTCTCTTCAGAATTAGTACCTCCATCCAATTCATAATGAACTTCAAATATAAGACCTTCCCATCCTGCATAAAACACCTTATCACCATAAGAGCCAACCGGAATTCTCTTTATTGGTTCCGTATTACATTCTGAAGTTTCGTACCAGCCTGTAAAAATACAGTATGGTCGTGTAACATAAATATTTTCTGGAAGACAGATTTCATTTGAAGTATTATATGATACTACCGCACCAGTATAATTAACAAAGTTTCCGCCATTCAATTCATACCTAATAGAATAACTGACTTCCTCTTTATATAAATAATATGCACAGCTTCCATCAATTTCAGAAACATTATTAGTAACAATTTTATAATAACCTTCTTCGGTAACAGTAAAATTGAAACTGTTTTCATCATCAATTTCATTAATCAGAACATCATCTTCTGTATAAATTTTTAATTGAGCATCGATTGGAGTATATCCATGATCAGATAGGACAGCTTCGTTTACTGTATTATAATCCATCCATATTCCAAAATAATTATAGCCTGGCTTAAAAAACCAGATTTCTTCTTTATATTCTGAAGAATTTAATGTAACTATTTCACAATTATCCAGTGAACAAGACGAAGAACTAGATTCCACAGTTCGGACATCGATATCTTTCCATTTTGCATAAAGATTAAGGTTACCACTTGTACCGGCTTTTATAAAATCAATGCGATTACCTTCATAATCAGGAGATGTATACCATCCTTCAAAAAACTGACCATCCTTAATAAGATTACTTGCTTTAGGAAGATCAAAATCTGATATTTTAGAAAATGAACAAGGCGGAACAAAACTCTCTTCAAAAGAACCTTCTTCAAGATTATAAGTTATATCATAAAGATTCAGAAAATCTTCCATTTCAATTGCATCGGAACTTGTGATTCCGCCATCTATTAAGACTAGCTCTTTTTTACTTTCAAGTAGAACTTTCGCATCTAAATCCCCATAGATATTCCATTTTATAAAATAATATCCAGCAGGTACATTTTGTTTTGAATATAAAACAGACATAGAACTTTCATTTTCAATAAGTTCCATAGCTTCCATTTCATATCCTTGTATCTCTCTTTCTGATGTAATATTTAAAAGCCCCCCATTTACAAGCTTAACCCTTTCATCATTTGGAAAAGATAAAGAAACAGAAATGTTTCCTGTGTTTTGCGAACCTACATAATCAAGTCTAAAACTAAGGTTATTCTCACCACTTCCTATAGTTTGAGAAATAGAAGATGAGAACTCTCCACTTGATAATGTAAATGACCATTCCCCTGTCTCTATACCAATTGTACTTGAAACAAGAACCTCATAATCGGCAAAGCTATAAGAGTTTGTTAGACCATCTGAACGTGTCATTGAAAGTTCAAAATCCGTAAAATCAGAAACATCGGAAGAAGGTAAAACAGTCCTTGCAAAATCATTATTGTAATCCACTCTGTCAACTATTATTGAAAGAAATGCTTTATTCTCCACAATTGGTTTCTCTTGACCTACTTTACAGCTGAAAAATAAAAAAATAACCAAAAAGCTTATAAAAGATGTAAATATTATATTATTCTTAATTCTACTCATTTTTCATCATCTCCTTCAACTTTATTCTATATCAACGTACATAGTTGCAGATCTCTTTGCATTAGAGTTTCCATCAGAAACAAACAACATTATTGTATGTTTACCAGAATTCCAATCGGAAACATTTATTGTTATATGGTTATTTGCAGATTGTACTTTAGAATTATCTATCTGCCATTCATAATTAGTAAAGTTTTCTGGTCCTGTGAATGTTATATAATTACCATTTCTTGTGTGTGTTACAGTAATATCATTATATTCTTTCAAAGAAACAGTAATACCACCGGCTTCACCCCATCTTGCATAAACAATAAAATCACCAATAGTACCTCGTGAAATCCTTGTTATTCTTTGAGTATAACTTGCATCAAGGAACCACCCTGCAAAGGTTTTTCCAGCATAAGTAGGATTTTTTAATTCAATTTCGTCTTCAACAGTATAACTTGAAGGGTTCTGAGCATTTTTCTTTCCCCCGTTTGTATCATAAGTAATTCTATATGAAATAATTTCCCAATCAGCAGTAAGAACCATGTTACCTGTAACCACAAAACCTTCCGAAACAGTTTCTTCGTTACAAATCCATCCCTTGAACAAATAACCATTTTCACTTAATTCTGGAAGATATGATGAAGTAAGGCTTGAACCTCGTACTAACGATACTGACTGCGGTTGTATTCCATGCTCTGTTGAATAATCAATATTGAAAACTTCATAACCTTGTGTTTCATAATCTACATCTTCTAACACAATAGTTGCCCGATCACTTCCACTATTAAAACTGCCATCTTTTGAATAAGTTGCTCTTATTGTATGAGTACCTTCCAAAAGAATAGTTGTATAATTAGAATTGCAACTACCGGAAGCATCACTTACAATTCTTTCACCATCAAGATATATGTTCAATTTATCGCAACCTGATTCACTTGAAACAGAATAACCTATTGTATAGCGAATAGAAGCACCCACATATAGATCCCATGTTGTAGTTGCAGTACTTCCATGAACACCATTATTATTTGATGTCCAACTGCTTCCACTCTTTACGAAACGATATGAACCAGAGTTATAAGCCTCCCAACTACAAGGAAGACTCCATTTTGCATATAAAGTAATTGAACCATTTATTACATATTCTGTAGTTGCCCGTTGAGTATAATCACTATCTAAGAACCAACCGTTAAACTTCCAACCAGATTCAGTTAGTTCATAAAGATTTTCAGAAGAAAGATTTGTTCCTTCCTGTACAGTTACCGACTGAGGAAGTTCCCCATAAGTACTTGAATAATTAATTGTGAACCATCTGAACCATTTTGCATACAACGTTATTTCACCACTACTACCATGGTAGATTGTGTTTATTCTACTACCTTCTTCAAAGGTTTCCGTTGTATACCAACCACCAAATTCGTAACCGTTACGGGTTGGTATTGAAAGAATCAAATTATCACTTTCTATTGTATAGCTTACAGGATTTGTTTCTAAGCCAGTAATATCTTCTTCTGCACAATTCAAGTTATAGGTAATTGTATATTCTGAAAGATTCCAGCTTCCATACAATATAATATCCTTGGGTGTACTGGTTCCAATTTCCGTTAATGTTTCTCCTTCAAAATCAGGATTTACATACCAGCCTTTAAACTCATAACCAGTACGAAATGGCACGGGTAGCGTATAAACATCTGTTCCCTTTGTATAATATGAAGATTCATAATTATTTCCATCTATTACATACTCTATTGCATAAGATTTTGCATTCCATTCTGCATATAGAGTAATATCTCCAAGGCTGCCTGATTCAATAGACGTTATTTTGATGTAATCATAAATACCACTTCCAATATTATACTCATATTTATACCATCCATCAAAATCATAGCCATCACGGGAAGGAGTATTCAACTCAATAGCATCATCAGCTGTATACGAGTAAGGATTATCGACAGGATTTTCAACATCATCTTCACAATTCAAAACATATTCTATTGTATAAACAATTGGTTTCCATTTTGCATAGAACGTTATATTTCCTGTAGAACCCTTTTGTATTGAAGTCTGCCTCTCTCCCCCTAATGTACTATCAAGATACCATCCTCCAAACTCATAACCTGCTCTTGAAGGCTCTTTTAACACTATAGTATCACTAATAGTATAATCTTCTTGTGCGAGCGATGCATTAGTTCCACCATTAGTTTCATACGTAATACTATAAGAAGTCAATTCCCATTCTGCGGTCAGTGTCATATCTGATGCAACAGTAAAACCTTCTGAAACAGTATAATATCCATTTTTCCATCCTAAAAATGTCATACCTTGTTTTTGTAGGATCGGAAGATTATCTAATGACAACCGGGTACCTTCTGGACAATAATAAGATGCAGGTGCAGGAACATCCTCATAACCAGTTTCATAGCTTATATTACAGAAAGATTTCGCTCCTGGAGCATAGAACTCATCTCCATCAGCTGTAATAGTATAATAATCAATTTCACCTTCGCTCAGATAAGCCTCAAATGGTTCCTGAACATCAAATGCAGTTTCTTCACTATCATTTTTGATATTTTCACTGTTTCCAAACCGCATATATCCAAGAAGTTCATAAGGATCATCTGAAAGCGTAATAACTTCTTTTTTCGCAGAACTTGCAGGAACAACGGTATAATACATTTCGGTACTATTAGAAAGTTCTGAACTTACAGTCGCACCACTAAATACCATTTTATATTTTTCGTTACTACCAAAAGTTGGAACTAAAAGTATTTCGCTTGCATTATTTCTAACGCTAAAGAACTGGTTGTTTCCATCTGGATAGATAATAAATCCATTAAGTGCAGCCTGTTTATTATCTTCAGGATTCTTTGCCGCTATAGTTATCGGTATTAATCCTCTGAAAAATCGTAGAGGAATATAGTCCATCCACACCTGTCCAGTATCAGAGTTTTCAATCTTTATATTTATACCTGTATCAACATAAGCATCCTTTATTTCTCCATAAGAAATATAACAAGTTTCTTCACAAGTTGCCCCCGCTAACATTTTTGAAATTCCGAATGAAGAATATCCCTTAGAAGTTCTTAACGATAAAGAAGGATCTCCAGCTTCTATTGTACAGACAGAAGAACTACATACATTATCACTGATATTAGTAATCGTAATTACAAGTTCGTATTCTTTTGCATTATTTCCATACAGATAACCATCATCTTTTTGGTTTTCACTTATAGTTCCCGTAATCTTCAAATTATATTGATCTCTATCTACAAGTGCGACCGTTCCCATAAAATCACCGTTGTTATTAATTTTAAGACCAGGAACAACAACAATTTCATTATCATCTGTCTGGATTTCTACTGTTTGTGTATCATTTACAGTCGGTGCATTAAAAGTTATAAGGCCATGGTCATCGCTTACTCTTTCTCCACCATCATAACTCGGATATACATTTGATTTGGATCTTGCCTTTACATCTTTCATTTCAGAAGTTTCAGTTGCAGTAGCTCTTGAAGAAGGTGCAAAACCAACAATTCTTAATGAGTACTCAAGGTTTGCACCTCCTTTCCTAAAATACGGAATATTACCACAAAGCATTACACTATCTGACTGTTTTCTAAACTCACCAAGTCCACTTACTGTTAAAGATTCTGATGAAGAAGCCGTTATTTTATATTTACTTCCATAATAAAGAACATTAGATTCTAAAATCTCATATTCGGTTCCTTTATCCATTCTTACCCAAGTTCCCCAAAAGTAAGAATCTGATATAACCGTTGGTTTATACTCTTTAACATTAATGTCAAATTGAACACTCTTCTCCTTATAATAAATTGTAACAGGTTGTGTCCCCAATCTAGTAAGAATAGAATTGTTTTCCGGATATGAGGTCCAATCTTTTATTTCTTCTTGCCATGTATCCCATGTTCCAGAATCAGATTTACCTTCAAAAATTCCAAAAACAACCAATCCTGTAAGATCAAGTGTAGAATTTTGATTAAATTCAATTTTCTTCGGCAAGCTCTTTATAAATATACTTGAAAGGATTTTTTTATCATCAGGGTTTACTGGAGTTTCTTCTGTTGTTGAGCTATCACCTGTATTCTTATCTTTTTCTAAATCAATGACCTCGGTATCTATAACAGGACAACCTGAAATTAATAAGCAAAAGAATAAAAAAATACTAGAATAAAATTTCTTTATTGACTTTTTCATAAAAACAACTCCTTTTCATTGATTTTTTATCAAAAAATTATATCATAGAAAACACTACTTTTCTATAAATTAGTAAAGTATCGCACCTCTTTGTTTATTGTTCCCAACGCTGATACTTCTCGCACTCCAGTATCTTTCTGGCATTCTGCACCCTTTCAACCGTTGGGCTTTCCAAATCTTTAAGCTCGTAGTCAATGCCTAAATCCTTGTACTTCATTGCGCCAAGGCCGTGATATGGAAGAATCTCTACGCGGTAAACATTATGCAGAGTGCGGATAAAATCGCGGGTTTGGGTAAGATATTCATCATTATCTGTAATACCTGGAACAAGCACGTGGCGAATCCAGATTGGTTTATTGATTTCGTCAAGATAACGGAACATTTCGATTATGTTTTTGCCGGTGTGGCCGGTGAGCTTGATGTGCTCTTCTTCGTTTATGTGCTTAATGTCCATAAGGAGGATATCGGTAACTTCCATAAGCTTCTGGAACTTGGTAAACCATTCGCGCTCGGCTGGAGTTGAATCAGGCTTGTCTCCGCGCACAAAAGGACCGCCGGAGGTATCTATACAGGTGTTGATTCCGCGCTTTTTACATTCGGTGAAAAGCTCAATCAAAAAGTCCAGCTGGCTCAAAGGTTCGCCGCCACTAACTGTGATTCCGCCTTTTGTTCCCCAGTAGGCACGGCAAGTTTCGGCTTCTGTAAGGAGTTCGTCCACGGTGTAAAGCTTTCCGTCCGTCATTTTCCAGGTATCGGGATTATGGCAGTATTTGCAGCGCAGGGGACAACCGCTAAAAAAAATGATAAAACGGCTTCCCGGTCCGTCCGCACAACCAAAGCTTTCTAACTGATGAATGTAACCTTTCATATTTCCTCCAAAATTATTCTGTCGTCTTAAATCCTATCGTCTTTTTTTGCCGGCCTGAATAAAATCCAAATGACTTTCTTCTTTTCTTGAAAGACGTTTTTGTCCAAGCTCTATTCCTGAATCATCATTATGATGATTTTTATACTTCTGACTCTTATTGTCAACCTGATGTTTTTTTCCTTCAAAGCCTTTTACCCAGACAGGTACCTCGGGATTCAAATCTCCCCTTTTTACATATTCAAGCCATTCGTCCGGTTCTGCAACCTCAAACTTCATTTTTTCATTTGTAAAAGGATGAACAAACTCCAGTGTTCTTGCGTGCAGACAAAGGCGACCAAAAGGATTGGTACTTGCCCTATGCTCTTCATCCCCCGCAAGCGGATAACCATGTGCCGCCAAGTGCGCCCTGATTTGATTTTTTTTACCGGTATCGAGTGACAATTCAAAAAGACAGTGAGTCGGGCCTTCTGCAATTTTTTTATAATGGGTTCGGGCTACAACAGTTTTAATTTCGTGGCCCTTTTTATCTTTTGCACCGGCCTTTGGAACATAACCAACATTGTGAGCATTCTGTGCAAGCTTATCGGTAATCCAGCCATCTTCAGCAAGCGGTTCAAGGTCTTGGGTTTGTTTTTTAGGCATTTTATTTTTCAAAGCTGAGGTATTCTCTCCAATGGCATGATACAAGCGTTCGGTTACCATTGTGTGCCAGCTGTCCATTATGATTTTTTGCGCCTGCTCGGTAAGGGCAAACATCATCACCCCACTCGTATCCCTGTCCAGACGATGAACAACATAAACACCATGCCTTCCGCCAAGCTTTCCACGTTTTCGTAAAATGTCTTCCAAAAGAGCCTGAGCAGTTCTAACCTTACTTCCCGGATAAGGCACACTTAAAAGCCCGCTTGCTTTATTTATAACAACAAGCCATTCATCTTCATATAAGATTTCAATCCGCTCGCGGCCATAATCTTTTTTATGCTCCCGCTTATACTGAGTAGAAGGCTTTACGTAATGATTTGCAGTTTTATTATCCATTAGTTATTTTCCATATAATAAGGCTTTTGTATTATAGCATAAAGCTTAAAGCTCCAAAAGATTTCTAACATTATCTACTATAAAATCTGCACCTGCCGCTTCAAACTCCTGTCTGCTGCCATAACCATACAAAACGCCGCAGGATTTTATTCCGTTCTTTTTTGCCCCAATGATGTCATGCTCACGGTCACCAATCATAAGAACCTTTGATTTATCAAAGCCTACTTTATTCGCCGCCCTGCACTTCTCCAAAGCATACTCAATCACTT
>JAEEGI010005432.1_pt1 | contig 29349 bp, 22 predicted proteins | sample 8958751 | NCBI WGS metagenome assembly JAEEGI01 (sample SAMN16246545, study PRJNA631951) | gut metagenome | biome: gut microbiome; feature: rumen; material: KS-attached | host: Bos | place: Iran: Karaj | collected 2018-10 | reverse complement strand
CGACATGCCTGACGACAGCTACGGCATGGAGGCTCCGGCCCGCATCCTCACCCTCTACCCCAACCCGACAACAGGAATCCTGAACGTCGAGGCTGACGAAGAAGTGGTACGCGTGGATGTCTTCGACTACACCGGCCGCTGCGTGGCCTCATTCGAGCGGCAGACCACTGTCGACCTCGGCCGCCTCGCCACTGGACTCTACACACTCCGCGTCACCCTCCCCGAACGCATCGAAGTACGCCGCGTGGTGAAGCAGTAAACACTTTTACGGGCTAGATACCCGGATTCATGTACGGGCAAGGTGCCCGTAATCCAGATTCAAGTACGGGCAAGGTGCCCGTACCCCATCAAAACGGGCAAGGTGCCCTTACTCCCAAATCGGGCAAGGTGCCCTTACTCCCAAACGAGCAAGGTGCTCGTACTCCCAACGGCAAGGCACTCCAAGCGGGGTGCCTTGCTGTTTTGGAAATCGCGTCTTTGCGCCAGATACCTCCTCCGAGAGGAATGCCATACTCTCCCGTACACACTAAATGACGTCTTTGTGTAGGCTCTTCCTGTCGGGAGGCGTTGAACACTTCCGACATCTGCATAAACCAAGGAATGTGTTAGTTGCCACGTTTGCGTCTGATGCCCGGAATCCTCTCAATAATGGAGTTTACTTCGGGGGAGATGTCGAGTTTACGCACAGCCACTGTGGCCACTACAGCAAAGACTGATGTGCGGACCAAGGCCTGAACTATCACGACCGCGATGCCTGTTCCCAGACGCAGGAACAAGGGCGAGACAAGCCATTCCCAAAGGGCGTTGAGGGCGAACAACGCAACCGTCAGCAGCAGAACGCCCAACTGCTTGCGGCTGAAAAGTGTTACCCTAAGCCGCACCCAGAGCATCGTCAGAAGCGGGACGAAATAGACAATATAGGCCACCAGTGTGGCACATGCAGAACCGGTGACTCCCCACATGGGGATAAACAATATGTTCAGTGTGATGGCCGCAGCCGTGAGCAGCGAAATGAAGAGGAACGAATAGGCAAAATACTTCGAAAAATTAAGGATGTTGGTCGCGATGCTGAGGGTGGAGTTTAGGATATTCGCCATTCCGAGGAACAAAACCACGCCCATCCCCGACACATAATCCTCTCCGTTGGGAATCAGTGCAAACAAAGGTGTCAGGTTTATCCAGATAAAGAATAGCAGCATACAGGCCACCAGCAGCTGATGCAGGGACACCTGCTGCCCCAGCCTGTTCACTTCACACATATCATCCGCTGCCACGGCTTTTGAGATAATCGGGCTGGAAATAGCCCCCAGTGAACGGTAGGGAATTTCCACCACATTGGCGATATAGCAGGCTATTGTATAGATTCCGGCAGCAACAAGGCTTTCCTTGGCGAGGAAGATGGAATTGAACAGTTTGATATTGCCGGCCAGCACGGTGGCAGTCATGAAGAGAGTGTAGACCCCCACCTCGCGCAGCAACCCTTTATCGACAAAATGCCAGTCGGGCTTAAAGGACACCCGTCCCAGCGACAAGAGATAGACAAAGTTGACTATCATCGCCACTGCATACGACGAGCAGAAGAGTATCACAAACAAGTCAAGGTCTATCACCCTGAAACCATAAAGCAGATAGGCAACGAGATTCAACACCCTGATAAGCACCTCACGCACAAACTTCGGCAGGGCGATATGCAGCAGCACACTGGCATTCGTCTCGAACACCGTCATATACAGCACAAAGAAGGTAAGCGGCAGTAGCAGGTAGGCAAAATCCACCAGCAGCGGAGCCTCCTCGGCATAGTAAGCCACGATATTGTCCTTGAAAATGAAAAAGAGCACCGCCAGGATAGAGAAGCCTGCCAACGGGAGCAACAACGTCCATCCGAAGAAACCGTGATCACGCAACTCAGGATTATCGGGGGTGTGGAAACGTGGATAAAACCTAAGTATCGACGAGTTCGTACCCAGCTGTGCCAGACCGGCAAAAAGCATCGCCGCATCCACCATCACCCTTGTCAGGCCGATTTCCTCCCGGGTGAGCAAGTCCGTCACCACAAAAAACGTGGTGACTGCTCCTATCAGTACCCCCAGATAATTGGCGAGGGCCCCTTTTATACTTTGCTTTGCAATGACTCCCATTTTTCACTAAGCCCAATGGCCTGAACACTTTCCAGCATTCACACCTTGTTCATCTTCAATGCTCTTTTTTCAATTTTCAACTTCGTATTGATTTGCAAAAGTACTATTATTTTTTCGATATTTCATTATTTCACACACAATTTATTTCATTATTTTCAAATTTATTTGTATCTTTGCCATTCGGTATTTTCGGTGAAAAAGCACCCCGCAAGCCAATAAGACACTCATCCTCATTGGCTTACAGAATACCCTTATACATAGAAATAAATAACAAAATAAAATAACAACATGAAAGTATACCAGACATCCGACATCCGCAACATCGCCCTCGTGGGCGGTGCCAAATCGGGCAAGACCTCCATGGCCGAAGCCATGGCCTTCTGTGGCGGCCTCATCAACCGCCGCGGCAGCGTAGACACTAAGAACACCATCAGCGACTATCGCGACATCGAGCTCGACCGCAAATACAGCGTCGAGACCTCCCTCATGTACACCGAATTTGGTGGCAAGAAAATCAACATCCTCGATGTCCCCGGCTTCGCCGACTACCAAGGCGAGCTGGCCGCAGCCCTCAACGTAGTCGAAGCCGCCGTTGTCGTGGTCAACGCCCAGAGCGGTGTCGAAGTCGGCACCGAAGTGGCCTACCGCTACTCCACCAAACTTGGCACTCCGATGATCTTTGTCGTCAACCACCTCGACGCCGAAAAGGCTAACTTCGACGACAGCGTCAACCAACTCAAGGACTTCTTTGGCGGCAAATGCACCGTCCTCCAGTTCCCCACCAATCCCGGACTGGGATTCAACCAGATAGTTGACATCGTCAGCAACAAGATGTACACCTTCAAGGACGGCAAAGCCACCGAAGAAGAGATTCCCGCCTCCTATGCCGACAGGGCTGCCGAGATGCGCATGGCCCTCGTCGAGGAAGCTGCTGCCGCTGACGACGAACTGATGGAGAAATACTTTGAGAACGGCGACCTCACTGCCGAGGAGCTCACCAAGGCCCTGAAACTCGCTATCGACAAACGCGACCTCTTCCCCATCCTCTGCACCTCCGCCAAGGAGAACATGGGTGTCGGACGCCTGCTTGAATTCATCAGCCAGAACGTTCCCGCCCCCAACGAGGTAGCCGAATGCAAGAAAACCGTTGCCGGCAAAGAACTCAAGTGCGACTCCGCCAACCCCACCGTTGCCTTCGCCTTCAAGAGCGCAAAGGACAAGAACCTCGGCGAAATCACCTATCTCCGCATCTACGACGGCGAGCTGGCCGAAGCACAGGATGTCATCAACTCCTGCAACCAGAGCAAGGAGCGCGTCAGCCAGGTACTCGTGTGCAGCGGTAAAGACCGCCAGCGTATCGAGAAAGCCTGCGCCGGCGACATCATCTGCACCATCAAACTCAAAGACGTCAAAATCAACCACACGCTCACCACTCCCAAGAACACCGACGACGTGGTGACCGAAATCGAATTCCCCACTCCCGTCTACACCGTGGCCGTCAAAGCCGCCAACAACAACGACGACGAGAAAGTGGGTGCCGCCCTCAAAGACCTCTGCAATGCCGACCGCAGCCTCTCGCTCGAAAACAGCCGCGAACTGCGCCAGGTCATCCTCGGCTGCCAAGGCGAACTCCACCTCAACACCGTGAAATGGTACTTCGAGAACCAGTACAAGTTGGCTGTCAACTTCACCGCCCCCAATGTCCCCTATCGCGAGACCATCACCAAGAGCGCTGAAGCCATGTACCGCCACAAGAAACAGTCCGGTGGTAGCGGCCAGTTCGGCGAGGTGCACATGCTCATCGAGCCCTACTACGAAGGCATGCCCAACCAGACCAAGTACCCCATCCGCGACACACAGGAATACACCCTCGACTGGGGCGGAAAACTGGTCTTCAACAACTGCATCGTCGGCGGCAGCATCGACGCCCGCTTCATGCCCGCCATCCTCAAGGGTATCATGGAGAAGATGGAGCAGGGTCCCCTCACCGGTTCCTATGCCCGCGACATCGTCGTCAACATCTTCGATGGTAAGATGCACCCCGTCGACTCCAACGAAACCGCCTTCAAGATTGCCGGCCGTACCGCCTTCCGCGAGGCCTTCAAACTGGCAGGCCCCAAGATTAAAGAGCCCATCTACGACGTTGCCGTCACCGTGCCCACCGAGAGCCAGGGCGGTGTCATGACCGACCTCCAAGGCCGCCGCGCCATCGTCATGGGCATGGACGCCGAAGGCAAATACACCACCCTCCGCGCCAAAGCCCCGCTCGCCGAGATGAACCGCTACTGCACCGCTCTCAGCTCCCTCACCTCCGGCCGTGGTACCTTCACCATGACATTCAGCAGCTACGAACTCGTTCCCACCGACGTCCAGCAGGCCCTTCTCAAAGCCTACGAGGAAGCCGCTGCCGAGGAAGAGTAACCACTATACCTTGCAGACACATAGTCCGCATATACAGCGAGGCCCGCAACTACTGTTGCAGGCCTCGCCTTTTTTATAATCGATTCAAGCATTATTTTCTCACTTTTCAATTTAAAAAGTCTATATTTGCAATAGCGCAAAGCCACGCCGAAGCTATCGCAACACCTTGTAATATGGAATATTGAACGCTGTATACCACAATCCGGAATACTGCATTCAAAAAAAAATGCAACCCAGATGTCACTTTTCGGCACAAAAGTGGCTCTAATGCAGGTAAAGAAATGCAAAACACACAAAGGCAGACACCCGTCGGACGGCACGAGCGGTACATGACGCTACACCGGACATTCAGCAGGCACATCGAGAACTACTGCATCCGCCACAGCAACAGCCGCGAGGAAGCCGAAGACCTTATGCAGGAAGTGTTCATTGCCGTGTGGGAGAACATCGACGGGCTCCACCCCGACAGCTCCCCCAGGCAGATGAACCGATGGCTGCAGAAGGTGATGCGGACAGTGTTCGTGCGCCACATTAGGCATCAGCACATCCGCGCCGACGCGCCGCTGGCCGAAGCCGAAAGGCTGGTCGACACAGCCTCCGGGCCACCCGGCGACACGCTGCTACAAGAGCTGGTGGAGCACCTGCCACCCGACGACTGCCAGCTGCTGCAGGAACGATTCGACGGCTACACCAACATCGAGATAGCCCAACACCACGGCCTCAAGCCCAACACCCTCAACAAACGCATGAGCCGCATAGTAGAAAAACTGAAAGAAATATACACCCAACTATACGAACATGAGCCTTGACGAAAAAGACATAGAACTGATGCTGCAACAGCACACACGCCACTGCGCCGAACAGCGGATGCTCGACGACATGCGTGCACACTATGGCAGCTACCTGCGCCGCGCCAACCGCCGCCACTACGCCATAGTAGCCTGTGTGGCCCTCCTGCTGATGCCTGCCCTCTGGGTTGCCACACCCCGCGTCCAGGCGCAGGCCACCAGCCACGGCACCATCGCCGCCAACCGCCAAGCTGTCGCCACCGCCGACAAAATAATACAATACCTATGAAACGCCGCTGGACCATCACCCTGCTTGTCATCCTCCTCGCCGCCGCTGGCGTAGGCCTCTTCAAATACTGGCCACGCACCATCGACGACGACCAATGCAGCGCACTCTATCGCAGTTATCTGCACTGTCCCGGCATCCAATCCACCTACATCAAGGGCAAACGCCTCAACGACACCCTCCGCATCGACCTCACCCTCCTCCAGGCCACCACACCCCAAGGATGGGAGCAGCTGCAAAAAGACTTCAACATCCCCCAGCCCGACAGTGCCACCGCCGCCCTGCTGGAACAAGGCAACCCCGACCTCATCCTCAGCATCCTCAACGACGACAGCCAACCCGAAGCCGACACCGTCAACATCATGGCCGCATCACGCTCGCTGCAATGCGTCAGCATATTCCATGCCTGCTCCCCCCAACAAATCGACGCCATCGTCGACAACCATATCGACCAACTGTCAACACGCTAATCAATTCGCTAAATCGTTGAAAAGTTTATCCGTTGAAAAGTTTATCCGTTGAAAAGTTTATCCGGCTCGCAACATATCAACATCCAACATATCAACATATCAACACGATAACACGTTAACTCATTCACAAGCCACCCAACAATGAAAAGCACCCACACCGCAATCCTCATCCTGGCGCTGGCCAGCCTCACCACCGGCTGCGTCCACGTCACCAATATGGCCACCGAAATCTATTGGAACACCGACAACCCCGTCGCCGCCGACCCCGACCTCACCCTCGACACCCTCTGCGTCGTCAAATATGCCGTTGCCGAGCGCACCGGCCAGACCGTCATCCACAGCCAGAAAGAAATCGACATCCTCCTCTACCAGTTCCTCTTCGACGCCCGCAACAACGGCAGCAGCATCTCCATGCAGGCCAACCGCACCCCGCGCGGCGCCAAACTCCAGTTCGCCGACACCCCTGTCGTCACCTTCCAATCGTCCGATGTAGGCAAAGTGAAAGAATGGGCAAAGCGCATGCTGCTGAAAGGCTACCGCGTGGAGATAGTCTACGACAAGAAAAGCAAAACCTACCACTGTACCGCCCGCCCCAAAAGCTAATCATCTGTATTCGTTATATAATTTTCACATCCACACCTTTAAAACACACCCACCATGAAAAGACAGCACATCCTACTCCTTGCCGCCCTGTTTATCACCTGTGCAGCGCAAGCCCAAATCCACTATTACCACGCCCCTGCTCCATGGACAGGCGACAATGTCTACCTCTTCACCGTCGGGTCGTACCTCCAGCCCGCCCCTGCCTCCCTCAATGCAATCGACTACAGACAAGGCGTACCCCTCACCCTCTCCTTCCGCTACGACGGCGAAGAAGCGCTCGGCACCCATTTCGTCATGGGGTTCCAAGCCGAATTGAACTGCAACCTCTACCACACCACCTACACCCTCGACGGCGACACCTATGTCTTCTATAGCTCAAAGCCCTATTCTGGCAGATGGGTACACCACGACCAGCACGGCTGGAACCTACTCGTCGAAGTCCGCTATCTGGCGGGCTACTACATCGACGACAACTGGGAACTGCAACTCGGTGCCGGCATCTACTCAGGCCTGCTCTCAAACAGGAAAGACAACATCCACTGCACCGTCAAAGCCACTGGCGAGCCAACCCCATCCACCCATGATAAAGGCAAAACGGCTTTCGACTGGCGGTTGGGATTCAGTGGCCTGTTCAGCGTCAACTACTATTTCAACGACAACTTCTTTGTCACCACTGCTGCCAAAGTGCGCATCCCCTTCAAGCAAGACATCGAGACACAAAACAACATCCCCAACTACAGCCTGCTGATAGGCGTGGGCTACAAATTCATCCGTTAACAGCATCCTTTTGAATGCGTTAATTCGTAAATCGACTAACACGTTTTGAATTCGTTATTTCGTTATTTCGTTATTTCGTAAATCGACTAACACGTTCACACATTAACACGTTCACACATTATTAATTATTCACTTTTCAATTTTCACTTTTCACTTCAAAAGATGTCAAAACAATCCAAAATAATCATGCTCACGCTTGCCCTCCTCTCGCTGTCGCTCCGTGGCATGTCGCAGGCCATCACCTTCGACCAGCTTTCCGAAGGCAAAGGCATCGTCAGGAACAGCACACCCCTGTTCATCGGCTTCAACGGGCAGGACCTCGTGCTCATCCAACGACAAGGGCGATTGAAAAACCGCTTGGAGCTGGTACATTACACCGGCGACCTGAAAGAGCAAAACCGCACCATCGTCTCCAACGGTGGCGACCCGACATGCTATGGGGGTTACCTCAATGGAAACCACATCGACCTGCTGCAGGCCAAGCACTTCCAGGACGGCATGCACATCTACCGCGAACGTCGCAACCTCCAGACCCTCCAACCCGACAGCACACCGCAGACCCTCTTCAAGCGCACCGGCGTGCAAGGGGACCAGTTTCTGTTCAACATAGCCGTGTCGCCCAACGGGAAGCTATTGGCATGTGTCGCCGTTGCCAACCGCATGGCGCAGGGCTTTGAGACAACCGTAGGCCTTTACAACCACCAGCTGGAAGCATACTGGACCCAGACCACCTCGCGGACACCCCCGGACAACATAGCCGTCACCGACGAAGGCGATGTCATCCTCTACACCCTAGACGAGCAAGGCGACTGCCGCTTCACGCTCTTCGACGGCGAGCAGATACAGGACATCTCGTTCAAGATACCCCAAGGCGACCTCGTCGTCCAGCGCACCCTGCTGCGCTATGGCGACGGCAACATCCTCCTGGCCGATGCCGTCCGACAAGAGAACCATGTGCTCATGCCCGTCGGCACCAACATCGACTGCATCGACATCCACTGCTACAAAATCCAAAAGAAAACCCTCAGCACCGTCCGCCGGTCCCTCACCCAGCACGAGGTCAACCGACTCACCAACCAAAAAGAAAACACACACCAAAACCGCCTATGGGTACAATTCGGCCGCATCTGCCAAACCCTGCAGGACAGCAGCGGAGCCTATCTGATGCTGGACCAGCAATGGAACCTCGCCACAAACGGCGTCCCGACGGCCGTCCAGCGCATGGGGATGATGGTGATGAGAATCGACCGCAACGGGGAGATACAATGGTCAACCGCCAAAAGGATGACCTCAAGCGCCTCCTTGAACAAGAGCGACTACCTCGGCTACCAATGGCTCACTACCCCCTGTGGCATCATGCTGGCATGGATGGACCATGCCGACAACACCACCTATCCCTACGCCAAACCCGTCAAGCTGTTCGAACCCACCGCACATCCCTCAACGCTGAACGTGTGGACCCTCACCCCCGACGGCAAGGAAGACCAGAGCTTCATCGAAACCGGTCGCCAAGCCTTGGCCGGTGCCGCCCATAGCCTCGCAGTACCCGGCGAATATATCGTCATTCTCACCACGGGCAGGAAAAACCAACTGACCAAAATCACAATCGAAAACCTATAGCCAGCCATGAAGCACCTCCTCACCCTACTAATCTGCCTCACATGCGCCGCCGCCCTCCACGGGCAGGCACTGCGCAGCTCGGGAGCCGTGCCCGCCGACCTGAAGATGAGCGTATGGCAACTCTACGACAGTGACATCCAGCGTGCCGAACAATACGCCGGCAAGCGTGTGCGCAACAAGCAGCAAATCCTCGAAGCCTCCTACCACATCAACCGCATGCTGGCCAGTGGCCACATCGTCTACGGCGACCCCATCAGCACCCTCGCCTCGCGCATAGCCGACACCCTGCTCAAAGACCACCCCAGCCTGCGTTCCGAACTCCGTTTCTACACCGTCACCTCGCCGGGCGTCAATGCCTTCACCACCCCGCAAGGCATGATATTCATCAACACAGGACTTGTCGCCCAGCTGGACAACGAAGCCCAGCTGGCATTCGTCATCGCACACGAAATCATCCACTACTACAGGGCTCACGGCATGGAGACACTGGTCGGCAACAACAAACGGGGGAAGAAGAACCGTGACAATGACCTCGATGTCGAAGCCGACCGGGCCGGCACACTGCTCCGCCACCACGCCCGCAGCCGCGAGATGGAATACGAGGCCGACTCGCTCGGCATCACCCTCTTCTACGCTGCCAGTCCCTACTGGAAAGGGGTCACCGAGAGTGTGTTCGACATCCTGCAATTCGGCGACCTGCCTTTCGACGATCTGCCCTTCGACACCACCTTCTTCAACACCCCCTACTACCAACTCAACGGCTGCTGGCTCGACCATACCGCCCCCGTCACCGCAACCGACGACTACGACGACTCGGAACTGACCCACCCCAACATCATATCGCGCCGCCAACGTGCCGAGCGCATCCTGACGGCCAATAACGGCTCACCGCTCCTAGCCCAAGGCGTCAAATATCTCATCTCCACGCCCGACGAGTTCGCCGCCCTGCGTCATAACGCCCGCATGGAGTGCATCCGGCAGGACCTGCTTCACGGCCGCTACCCACGGGCATTCTACAACAGCTGGATTCTCCTCACCGAACAGGATTCCTCACCGACAGGCAATACGCCAGCGTCCATACAAGCGGCGACCGCCGACGGCACCACGCAACGCTACCTTGCACAGGCACTCTACAGTATCGCTGTAGCCAAATGCAACGAACACGAGTATAACGAATTCGACGATTACCACCGCATCCAGGGCGAAAGCCAGCAAATATACTACGCATTCCACACGATGAACACCGAACAGGCCACCCTTGCCGCACTGCACAAAGTGTGGGAATTCCACATGCAGCACCCAACCGACAGCCACCTCACCGCCATGGCATTCCACCTCATGGACCTCCTGCGCCACCCCATCGGCAAATCCCCCTCCGACTTCATCGCCACTCCACCCGACACCACAAAAAACGACACCAGCGCATCCAGTCAGCCAAACACCTCCACCACCAAACTGACCAAGTACGAACGCATCAAACTAAAACGGCAACAACAAGCCCTCCACAACACCTCCGTCCACATCCTCGCTGACCTGGCCATGGCCGACAGTACACTCTTCCCCACCCTCTACAACCATCTCTCCGCAACAAACCACGACCGACAAAAAGAGAACACCTCCTCCCCGCTTCCGGCCAACACCACCGACACCAATGCCATGATACTCTACAACCCCTCCTACTGGATAATGGACAAAGACAACCATCTCATTGCCGACCGCAGCTGCAAGCACGAGGAATGGCTCAGCCAGCGCATCGAACAAACCATCCAACACCTGGGAGGCTCCACCTTCGACTTCTCCGACCAAGGAATGCACAACATGACCACAGCCGGGCAGTACAACGACTTCCTCACAGTATGTGAATGGATGAACGAGTTCTGGCTGACCAAAGGCAGTTTCCAGCACCACCGCATCATGCAACCCGCCATGGACAGCCTGCTCACCCGTCTCGGGTCGAACAAACTGACCACCGCTGTCATCCTCAACCACGAGGGCATGAAAGGCAGTGTCCACCCGGCCTATGCCATCATGCTTCCCTTCATCCCGGTAGTGGTATCAGCCGCCCTCACCGGCCTGGAGCACACCACCATGGTAGCACTCGTGGTGGATGCCCACAGAGGCAGGATACTCACCCGTCAAGCCCACAAATTCAAAGTGGCCGACCACAGCGCACTGACCGATGCCATGCTCTACGACACCTACATACAATCCGGCATACGAGGCGGGACAAAAAAATCCGATGGCTCTTCACCCATCGGATTCATGGGGCGGAGAGTCGGACTGATGGCCGGTGCCAACCTCGGTATGAGCGGATTGCAGACATTCCACACCCCCGACTATACGAAGTTGATCAACCGCAGCCGTACGCACATCTTAGCCCTCACACCCTGGGCTTCGGTTGAACTGGCCGTGGGACGGCGCACCACCATTGCCCTCTCAGCCCGCTACCATAGTGCTTACAGCGACATCACCCACACTCACCACGTCTCGCGCATGACACCCTACGGCTATACCATGATTGACTCCATCGCCCCCGGCTCGCGCAACATGCTGACCCTAGGTCTCGAAGTGCGGAGATACAAAAATACCGACTTCGCCCCGCTGGGCTACTACTTCGACTTCGGAGCGCACATGGTCCACTTCACTACGCTCACCTCCCAAAACGACGGCAACACCTTCGGCATCCATTTCGGCATGGGCCGCAACTATATCTTTGCGGGACGGTTGATGCTCAACTACCAGATAGACTATGCCTACACCTACGGCTTACACAAGGTGTTTGGATTCATCGATGACACACTGCCCTACCAGCACTATGCCGACGCCGTCTTGTCAAACATCCTGACCATCAAACTCGGCATCGGATTCATCCCCTTCTAACGGTGCAGGCCGACAATCGCATAAACAGAGTAACGCCCTTCAATACAGGCTCCTTCCAGCATCGTTATCGTATCGTTATCCGTCATTGCATTAAAGAACGAACCTGCAACGTAGCTGCAAGGATGCGGTATTGAACGAACCTACTTCCTGCAGAAAAGAGACGACACTACACCATCATTATTATGGATAACCGAAAGGCGGCGGCGACGTTGCTTCGCCCTGTTTTTCTCTTAGCAACTCTTATATTCTCCCTTTTCCGACCAATATTCGATTCACATTTCCCCGATTGTCAGTTTTGGTCTGAATTAAGTCACTTTCTGTTTTTATTACATGACATTACGTTTATAACTATCCGCCATTACTCTTTCCGATTACCTTTTACTTTTCACTTTGAAACAAGGCCTTTTCCGATAAAAAAAGATTAGTATCTTTGCATCCGCAACCCCTAAAAACACGCCTGCCATGCAGATACATATCGGAACCGCCATCCGCGATGAACTTCGCCGCCAAGGCCAAACCAACGCCTGGCTTGCCGAGCAGATTGGCATCACCCCGCGCGCGTTGCAGAAAATCTTCAACAAAGCCTCCATCGACACAGAACAGCTCGCCGCAATCTGTCATGCCCTCGGGACCGACCTCTTCCGCCTTTACTCCGACAGTCTCGCCCGGCCTTAACAACTACAGAACAATGGCCAAGGCTCCAAAAAACGGGCAAACAGCCACTCTCCATCAAGCTCTTTCCCACTCCCAAGCCCTCCTCTGGTTCCGCTTGGACTAACCTTGAAAAGAGAGGTGTGGTATTCCTGCCCGGATCCGGCTACAGACACTACGGTGAAGGTATCACTCGCTCGTGGGGCTACTCCAGCGACTGGAATGGCTATTGGACTATTACTGACTCCGAGGAGTGGGGCGATTACTATGCTTACTTCATGCGTTTCGAAGCCACTGGCACTCCCAGCGTCGGACGCCCCAGAGTTTCACACACGGGTACAGCTGCTTCCAACAAACCCACCGGCCTCTGTGTACGCTTGGTTCAGAATGCCAACTAAGCAACTCACATAATCCAAAAAAGAAAAAGGGTGTCCCTTTGCAGGGGCACCTTTTTTTTATGTATGACGGCGTGCGGCGGGGCGGGATCAGCCGACGCTTTCCTTGAGTTTTTCGGCGTTTTCGGCCAGCTGGAGGGCGTCGATAAGGTCTTGGATGTCGCCGTCCATAAAGGCGGGGAGGTTGTACATGGTGTAGCCGATGCGGTGGTCGGTGACGCGGCTTTGGGGGTAGTTGTAGGTGCGGACTTTCTCGCTGCGGTCGCCGGTGGCGACCATGGTTTTGCGTTTGGTGGAGAGTTCCTCCATGTATTTGTTGTATTCGCGCTCGTAAAGGCGTGTGCGGAGGATGGAGATGGCCTTCTCGAGGTTTTTGATTTGGGATTTCTGGTCCTGCATGGAGACGACGATGCCGGTGGGGATGTGGGTGAGGCGGACGGCGGAGTAGGTGGTGTTGACGCACTGGCCGCCGGGGCCGGAGGCGCAGAAGGTCTCCTTCTTGACGTCGGACATGTTGAGTTCGACGTCGAATTCCTCGGCTTCGGGGAGGACGACGACGCCTGCTGCGGAGGTGTGGACACGCCCCTGGGTCTCGGTGGCGGGGACGCGCTGGACGCGGTGGACGCCGCTTTCGTATTTGAGCATGCCGTAGACTTTCTCGCCGGTGACGTTAAAGGTGATGTCCTTGTAGCCGCCTGCGGTGCCTTCGTTGAAGCTGACCACTTCGATGTGCCAGTGTTTTTTCTCGCAGTAGCGGGTGTACATGCGGAAGAGGTCGCCGGCAAAGATGCAGGCCTCGTCGCCGCCGGTGCCGCCACGGATTTCGACGACGGCGTTTTTGCTGTCGGTGGGGTCTTCGGGGATGAGGAGGATGCGGATTTCGTCCTCCATCTTCTCGCGGCGTTCATTGCATTCGGCGAGTTCGGCCTTGGCCATTTCGCGCAGTTCCTCGTCTTTTTCGGTGGCGAGGAGTTCGCGGCATTCGGCGATGGTGTCGAGGAGCGCCTTATAGTCGTGGTAGGCTTTGACTACGGGCTGGAGGTCTTTGTAGTCTTTGCTGAGCTTGACGTAGCGTTTCATGTCGGATGTGACCTGAGGGTCGTTCATCTGCTGTTCTATCTCCTGGTATCGGGCGTGGATGGCTTCGAGTTTGTCTAACATTGGAATTTCGTTATTTCGTTAATTCGTTAATATTCTAATTCGTTAATGTGTTAATTCGTTATTTCGTAAATCGACTAACACGTTCACACATTAACACGTTCACACATTCAATCGATTCAAGCATGGGTTTGCGTAGATGGAGAGGAGTGTGTGGCGGTATTGCGGGCCGAGGGGGTAGAGGAGGCAGGCCTGGTGGATGTAGTCGGTGAACTGTGCGGCCACGGGGAGGTGCTGGATGCTTTGGCCTTTGAGCATGAGGGCGGCGGCCTGGTTGGTGTCGTGGATGTAGTAGGCTTGGTTGATGCGGCTGTCGATGAGGTCGGCGACGCTGTGGGGGTTGCCTTGGGTGGCCTGCAGCTCGGCGAGGGTGAGCGGCGGGCAGACGGCGAGGTGGACGTGGCCTTTGTGCTGGCTGATGCCGCTGACGATGCTCTCAGTGTCCTCGCCGGGGGCTTTGGTGTAGGGGCCTTGCTGGCGCAGGCAGAGCTCGCGGGCTTTGAGTGGGGCGCAGGGCTCCCACTGGTAGGAGATGCTGAGGGGCACGATGTGCATGGCGGCAAGGGTCTGCACAGGGTCGGTGCCTGCGGAGCTTATCATCTTGACGAGTGCGGGTTCGGTGCGGTCGATGCCATCCTTGGTGCGCCCGTTGCGCTGGGCGATCCATACGCTCTGCCGTTGCCCGACGACGAGGCTGTGGAGGAGGGTGGAGAGCTGCATGAGGTTGCTGTAGTAGGACTTGAGTCCGCCGCCACGGGGGATGGCTATCATCTTGTTGACTTTGGCCAGCTGGGCCATGAGGGGCATTTCAAAGAGGTTGGCCCCGATGACGATATGGGTGGTGGGGAGTCCGAGGGTGACAAGCTGGTATTGGAGGAGGAGGCTGTCGACAACGATGTCGCGGTGGTTGGAGATGAAGAGGCTGGGGGTGCCGTCGAGGTATTCCTGCCCAGAGCAGGTGAAGGAGCTGACGGTGTTTTGGATAAGGTACTGGCAGGCACGGTACATGGCGTCGGCCTGGAAAGAGTCGACATCATGGTAGTCTTGGAAGTGCTGGTGCAGTGCTTCCGCCGACAGCCCAGGGAAGAGTTTTGCGGCGAGCGGATGCCTTGAAAGGGTGTCCATTATCGCAGCAAACTCCTGACCTTGACAAATATAACTTTCTTCTATTGCTTCCATATAATTCTGCAAAGGTACGAAAAAAAAAGCGATAATTGAAAAATGAAAATTGAAACCTCGTGGGGGCGGGTAATAAAAGTGAAAATTGAAAATTGAAAATTGAAACCTCGCGGGGGCGGAAAATACTTGTGTTCATTCATAACTATTATTAACAGTTTCACAAGTTAACACATTCAAAATTATTTGTATATTTGCACCATGAAAAAATGGGCTGGTTTTATATTTATCATTCTGATAACTGGATACTTACAATCATTTTCGCAAACTGATGGACAGGGCAGGAAGTCGCTTCCCGTCCGTTCGGAGGACTTTCTGGACAGCAGGCTGTCGGGGACGTCGACGCTTTTTTTCTGGAACGGCGATCTGTGGACGAGCAACGACCATGGGGACATGGGGATTTTCAGTCTGGACACGCTGAACGGTACTATCAAGGACAGCGTGAAGGGATGCCTGCACTTCAACGATATGGAGGAGATGACCCAGGACGACGAGTATTTCTATTTCGGCGATTTCGGAAACAACCACAGTGCGTTGCGCAACGACCTCTGCATCTACCGGATGGCCAAAGCGGACATGCTGGGCGGGGTGTGCCGGGCAGACACTATCCGTTTCACTTACGAGGGCTACAATCCCGATGGGGAGGGCAGCTCGGGCACGCCGGTGACGGACTTCGACTGCGAGGCGATGGTGGCTGTGGGCGACAGCCTCTACCTGTTCAGCAAGCAGTGGACTTCGCAGCAGACGGTTTGTTTCGCCGTCCCCAAGGAGCCGGGGGACCATACAGCTGTCGCGTTGTTCAGGCTGAATGTGAACGGGCTGGTGACGGGTGCAAGCTATTTCCGCCATTCGACCGGTGCGAGCAAGGAGCAATGCACGCTGGTGCTGTGCGGTTACAATATGCTGGTGCAGCCCTTCATCTATTTGGTTTACGACTTCCAAGGCACCCGTTTTCTTGAGGGCAAACGCGAGAAGATTCTTGTGAGCAACGAAATAGGATGGCAGACCGAGGCCGTTGCCACGGACGACGGTTTCCACTATTGGATTACCAACGAGTCGCTGAAGCGGATGGGGCTTACGCGACCCGCCCGCCTGATTTCGGTCGACTTGTCGATGTTTCTAGAGGATTACGCCACGACGCCGACCACTACGAACGGCATTGAAGAGGGCGAGGCCCGCTTTCCTGTGCTGGCGCCCAACCCCACCGACGGGATGATGCATCTTGTGCCTTCCGACCCCACGGCTTCGAACGATTTCAGTGTGGAGGTGTGGGACACCCAAGGCCGACGCTTGCCGGGAGTCGTGAAGGATAACAGTATCGACCTGCGCGACCAGTCCGCCGGGGTCTATCTGGTGAAAATATCGACCCCACGGGGCGATATGGCCATCCGCAAGGTGCAGCGCGTGGTGAACAGCTGCGGTCGCTGATTGTGTTACACAGGCAGCACCCTTTCCACCTTTTTCATTTATTCCAGAACTGCCAGCTGAGCTCGGCTTGCCGGTGAAGCATGGCGCGTCCGTCGCAGACTGCTGCGCCGGCCTGTGCCGCCTGCTGGAGGAAGCGAGTAGGCGCGGGGTTGTAGATAAGGTCGTAGCATAGATGGCGCGGAGACAAGGCCCCGGCATTGGGCCATGGGGTCTGCCCGATATGCGGATACATGCCCACGGGGGTGGTGTTGACAAGGAGTAGGCGGGAAGCGGTCGTTTGCTCAGCCTGTTGATAGGAGATGACGCCGTTGCGGCCAGCCGGATTGCGCGACACGAGCAGGAAGTCGATGCCCATCTCCTCCAGCACATGGGACACCGCCCGCGAAGCGCCCCCAGTGCCGAGGACGAGGGCATGGGTGTGCCATGTCCGGAGGAGCGGGGAAAGGGTCTCGGCAAAGGCGGGAGCATCGGTGTTGTGACCTACCAGCACCCCTTGGCGAACCTCGACGCAGTTCACCGCCCCCACGCGACGGGCAACGTCGTCCACACGGTCCAGAAAGGGCAGCACCTGTTCCTTGAAAGGGATGGTGACATTGAATCCGTCGATACCGTTCTCTTCCACCCACTGGCGCAGATGCTCCACGGTGTCCATCTCATAGAGACGATATTCGGCGTCGGTAATTCCTTCGCGTTCAAACTTGTCGGTGAACCATGCCGGCGACCATGAGTGTGCAAGGCTCTTGCCTATCAATCCGTACTTTTTCATGATGCAAAGATACAAAGAAAATTTGAATTCGTTAATTCGTTAATGTGTAAATGCGTTAATCCGACTAACGTATTTTTATTGAATTGAGAATTAAGAATTGAGAATTGAGACCTGCAGGGTGATTTTTTTAAGGTGGGTTCTATTTATTTGTTTTCATTGTCGCGTCCCTAACGGGACGCATCAGTCAGCCGCTGATAATCACCGCACTGCGCCTTCGGCTTGTACAGTGTGATTCATATCTCACCCCTTCGGGGTGATTTATAGAAGTCCCCTCTATTTTTTTATACATGAGTTCCGTGGAATTGAGAATCAAAAAAAAATTCTTATCTTTGCATCCGCAAGAATCAAGCTACTATGAAAACCATTCTGCGCGTTATACTGCTAATTATCAACCTGCTTTTTGCGGTGGCCCTGGTGGCCTCCACGCTGGCGGGGAAGGTTGAACCTTCGCGTTGTGCAACTGTTTCCATCCTCAGCTACGGCTATGTGGTGTTCCTGCTGGCCAACGCAGCGTTTATTATTATGTGGCTCTGTCTCTCGCGATGGGAGTTTCTCATCTCGGTGGCCGCTATCGTGTGCCGACTGTCGTTTATTCCCCTTTTCTTCCAAGCTGGCGGCAATACCGAGCCTGTGAAAGGGGACGATGTATTAAGGGTGATGACCTTCAACGCGCATGGCTTTCACGGGCTGGACAGCGACACGATGATGCGGGCCGACAGTGGAGCAGCCCTTTTTGTGCAACTTGTCGAAGCGGAGCAGCCCGATGTGGTGTGCATACAGGAGTTTTTTGTCGCAAGAAGGATGAAGATGAAAGAGAAACTGGCGGAACGGGGTTACAAATACCACTACGGCGTCCACGGCGAGAGCAAGCCGTCACTCAGTATCCTCTTCTCCCGCTGGCCTATTGTGAAGGGGGAGATGATGGACAAGAAGACCAAATTCCATGTCGACCTGCAGAAGGGCGACCACCGCGTGAGGATATGCTGCGTGCATCTCGACTCGTACGAGCTGAACGACTCCGACTATGAGAGTTTCGAGCGCCTGTCGCACGCCAAAACCGACAGTTCCACCCATCGGCTGCTGAAAAAGTTTGCCGAGACCACCCGCCGCCACGAACAAGAATGGAAAGAGGAGTTGTTGCCCCTTGTGCAGTCGTCACAGGTTCCGATTATCATTGCCGGCGACTTCAACGATACGCCTGCCTCCTATATCTATCAGCAAGCCACCCACCTGCTTTCCGACCCCTACGTGGAGCAAGGGCGCGGATTCGGCACCACCTACCACGGGCCTTTCCCCGCCTTCCGTATCGATTTCATCCTCCACAGCCGCGACATGGAGGCACTCTCCTACAAGCGTATCTCCACCCCCATCTCCGACCACTACCCCATTGTTACCGACCTCCGTCTTCCAAAATAGAACCTCATCACCACCCCTGAAACGTGACACAGACCGAACGATATAAACGAATGATAGCCTATTTCGAGGAGGCACGCCCCACGGCACAGTCCGAATTGAAATACGAGAACCCGTTCCAACTGCTGGTTGCCGTCATCCTGTCGGCTCAGTGCACCGACAAGCGGGTGAACATGACCACCCCAGCGCTTTTTGCTGCCTATCCCGATGCTGCCGCAATGGCCGAAGCCACGCCCGAGGACATCTTCCACTACATCCACTCCATCTCCTACCCAAACAACAAGAGCAAACACCTTGCCGCCATGGCCCGCAAGCTGAGGGACGACTTTGGAGGCGAGGTACCCTCGGACATCGACGACCTTCAGACCCTGCCCGGTGTAGGACGCAAGACCGCCAACGTCATCGCCTCGGTGGTATTCAATCTCCCCGCCTTGGCCGTGGACACCCATGTGTTCCGCGTGGCCAACCGCATCGGCCTTACCCGCAACAGCAAGAACCCCCTGCAGACCGAGCGCGAATTGGTGAAGCACATCCCCGAGGAGAAAATCCCCATCGCCCATCACTGGCTCATCCTCCACGGCCGCTACGTGTGCCAGGCTCGCAAACCCCACTGCAACGAATGCGGACTCACAGAGATTTGCCAATGGTATAACAAACATGTTAACGTGTTAGATGTTGATAAGTTGATATGTTGATGAGTTTATACGGATCACATCATATCAACACATAACATATCAACTTATCAACGAAATAACGAATAAACGCAATAACGAATACATTCCATGCTGACCCAACCCCTGTTTCTGATAGGCCTGGCGGCAATAGCCATTCCCATAGCCATCCACCTGCTGCAACTGCGCCGCTACCGCAAAGTCTATTTCAGCAACGTGGACATGCTCGAGGAGCTGCAAAGCGAGAACCGCCGGCAACGCAACCTGAGGCAGCTGCTCATCCTGGCCACGCGCATCCTAGCCATCATCTTCATCGTCCTAGCTTTCTGCCAGCCGGTCATCCCCCACAAAGGCTCACAGCTACAAAAAGGCGGCACGGCAGTGAGTGTGTATATCGACAATTCCTACAGTATGGAATGCGGCGGCATGGAAGGGAGCCTCATCGAAGCGGCCAAGCAGAAAGCCCTCGAGATAGCCGATGCCTACGACCCCTCCGTCCCCTTCCAGTTGCTCACCAACAATGCCTCGGGCAGCCAGTTCCGCTGGCTCAGTCGCGAGGACTTTATCAGTGCCGTCCGCGAAGTGGAGGCCGGTGCCGTCACCACTTCTCTCTCCCAAATTGCCATCCGGCAACAGGAGTTCCTGCGTTCCTCCCCTGCCTCAAACCGCCATGCCTACCTTATCAGCGACTTCCAGCGCACCACGGCCGACCTTGCTGCCCTTCCTCCCGACACCGCTGTGCTCTCCACCCTCATTCCTCTCGGCGGCAGTTCGCTGGCAAATGTCTATATCGACAGTCTGGCATTTAACAGTCCTGCCTACTTCCGCGGCTCCACCGTCCACGTTGATGCCCGCGTACGCAACGGCGGCGACAAGGCTGTGGAAAAACAGCCCCTACGCCTCTATATCGGCGACCGCCAACGGGCTGTCACCTCGTTGGACATCGCTCCCCACAGCTCCGCCACTGCTTCCCTCACCTTCACCATACAGGACGACACCCTCCTCCTCGGACATGTCGAGACCACCGACTACCCCGTCACCTTCGACGACCGCCTCTATTTCGCCCTCCCCGTAGCCACACGCATCCCCCTGCTGGTGGTCAGCGGCAAGAGCGAAAACCCATTCATCAAGAAACTCTTCGCTGGCGACAGTCTCACCCACTACCGTCAAGAGCCATACGATCGCATGGACTACAGCCATATCGAACAGAGCAGGGTGGTGATTCTCGACGAGCTCCACGCCATACCCTCAGGGCTGGCACAGGCTCTCGTCCAGTTTGTTGACGATGGTGGCACATTGGTGGTTGTACCCGCCCCCGACGCCGAAGTGTCGTCGTATAACCTCCTCCTGTCGTCACTCCATGCCCCGCTTCTTCAAGCCTGGCGACAGAAAGAGACCCGGGCAGGCGCCTTACAATCGACGCATCCGCTCTACTCAGGGGTCTTCCGCAACCTCAGCGACGAGGTGGAGATGCCCTCCACCACTGGCCACTACACACTCCAACAGCCTGGCGGCACCGTCACCCGCCAAGTCATCGGGCTGCTCGACGGCAACAGCCTCCTCTCCGAGACCCCTTTCGGCCAAGGCCACCTGTACCTCCTTGCCACCCCGCTACGCCCCGACTACACCGATTTTGTCCATCAAGCGCTTTTTGTCCCCACCCTCTACAACATGGCGCTCTTCAGCACTCCCCTCCCGCAGCCTTACCACCTCATCACCGCCACGCAACCCATTCCGCTTTCCACCCTCCTTACCGACGACAATCCACGCCACCTCGACCCTGTCGACGCCACCTCCGGTCAACAGGGATTCATCCCCGACATCCGGCGTTCCGGCTCGCACAGTCTCATCTATCCCCACGGCGAAATTGTCCAAGCGGGCAATTATATCCTCTCACCGCAACCTCTCGAAGGACTGGCCTTCAACTACAGCCGACAGGAATCCGACCTCGCCTGCCTATCACGCAGCGACATCAAACGTCTTGTTAACGAGGCCGGCCTCTCTTCCTACCGCCTCTCGCCTCCGGCCGCCAAGTCTATGACCGACTACATCCGCAGCCGTAACCAGGGCACCCCCCTCTGGCGCTGGTGTATTCTCCTCGCCCTCCTCGCGCTCCTTGCCGAGACCCTTTTCATTCGTCTACCCCTCCGCAAAAGCAAAGCATAACCCCATCCAGCATGTTAACCATCGAAAATATCACCAAGAGCTTCGGCACCTTCCGTGCCCTCGACGGGGTGAACCTCCACGTCCGCCGAGGCACAGTCTTCGGTCTCCTCGGCCCCAACGGTGCAGGCAAGACCACCCTCATCCGTCTCATCAACCAAATCATTGCGCCGGACAGCGGCACCATCCTCTTCGACGGGCATCCCATCACCCCTGCCGACGTCATGCAGATAGGCTATCTGCCCGAGGAACGCGGACTATACAAAAAGATGCGTGTGGGAGAACAATGCATCTACCTGGCCCGGCTCAAGGGGCTAGACAAATCCACCGCCGAACATCGGTTGCACCAATGGTTCGACCGTCTCGAGATAGACTCCTGGTGGAACCGCCGCGTTGAGGAGCTCTCCAAAGGCATGCAGCAGAAAGTCCAATTCGTGGTCACCGTGCTCCACAACCCCAGCCTCCTCATCTTCGACGAACCTTTCAGCGGTTTCGACCCAGTCAACGCCGACCTCCTCAAGCACGAAATCCTCCACCTTAAGGAGCAGGGTGCCACCATCATCTTCTCCACCCACAACATGCCGTCGGCCGAAGAGCTCTGCGACGACATCGCGCTCATCAACCATGCCCGCGTCGTGCTCAGTGGCCCGCTTGCCGACATCAAAGGCGAAAACCCCGGAAAAGACCTCGACCGCATCTTCATCGACACCGTTCGGGACACCTCAAACGGCGATATTCAATAGCATGTTATAAAACCCTGCCCCATGAACAAAGTACTCCTTGTCATACAACGCGAATACTTCACCCGCGTCAAGAAAACCTCCTTCTGGATACTCACCATCGTCGTACCCATCCTGCTGGCCGTGGTCTACGCCATCCCCATCTTCCTGGCCACGCGTCCCCTTGAGCACTCACATGTGCTGATAGTCGACGACACAGGCCTCTTCCAGGGCCAATTCCGCTCGGGGCGCGACATCTCCTACCACGAAGCGGGAAGCATCGACTACGCGCGTCGACAGTTGCAGCAGTACGACAGCCTCGACGCCATTGTCTACATCCCTGCTCGCGAGACCACCCTACCGCGCGACGCCTATCTCTTCTACCGCTCCGACATGCCCGCACTCAATGTGCAGACCGATGCGCAGAACCAGCTTCAGGAGATACTGCGGAACCGCATCCTGCTTGACGTCCACGGCCTCACCCCCGAAGACTATACCCTCCTCACCTCCACCCATATCAAACTGCGCACCCAGGACATCGAGACAGGCCGCGATGGTTTTCTCCAAGTCAAAATCGCAGTCGGCATAATCCTCGCCATGCTTGTCTTCATCGCCGTCTTTATGTTCGGCTCACAAGTGATGCGGGGAGTCATGGAGGAAAAGACCAGTCGCATAGTGGAAGTCATTGTATGCAGCGTCAAACCCTTCCAGCTCATGATGGGCAAAGTGGTAGGTATCGGGCTTGTCGGTCTCACCCAGTTTGCCCTTTGGGTGCTCCTCGCCGGTGCTTTGGTCATGGGCGTACAACTGACCCATGCCGACCTCTTCCAGCAAGCCACCGAACGCCACAGTCAAACCGAGATTGCCTCAAAAGGCACCGAAGCCACCTACCAGTACCAGACAGAACAGGAACGTGCCGCCCAGTACCAGGCTGGCGAGGGCATTGACAACAGCATCCAAGACCTCATCGAAGGCCTCACAGGCATCAACTTCGCCATGATTATCTTCCTCTTTCTCTTCTACTTCGTATTCGGTTACCTGCTTTACGCCTCTCTTTTCGCCGCCGCAGGCTCGCTGGTCGATAACGAGACCGACTCGCAACAATTCACCATCCCGCTCACCATCCCCTTGATACTTACCATCCTGTTGCTCCCATCCATGATTGGGCAACCCTCGGGCAGCATCAGCGTGTGGCTCTCCATCATCCCCTTCACCTCGCCCGTAGCCATGCTGATGCGCATCCCCTTTGGTGTCCCAGTATGGCAGGTGGTGCTCTCCATGCTTCTGCTCCTTGCCACCTTCCCCCTCTGCATCTGGGCCGCCGCCCGCGTCTACCGCTCCGCCATCCTCCGCTACGGACAGAAAGCCTCCTGGCGCGACGTATGGCGATTGCTGAAAAGAGACAAAAAGATTAGATAAAATCCTTTATCCCCAATAAATTATGACACACAAACTAGCCATTTCTATCCTGCTGCTGACCCTCAGCCTCAGCTGTGCAGCACAAGAGTTACAACGTACCTGGAGCCTAGGTCCCCTCACCTGGGACGACTTTACCGCCACCCCCACCAACGCCGATGAAAACTCACTGCTACAATACAACATCGGCTTCAGTCCCGTACAGGAAAATATAGACGGTATCAAATCCTTCTTCTACCGTGCCGAAGCTTGGATGCTCCCCTCCTCGTCGTGGGTCACTGCCGACCACCGCACCCCCCAGCTGCTACGCTACAACCAAGTGATATTCGACATGCTCGAAGTGGAGCGCCGCACCCTTCAACGCTCGCTCAACACCTCCGACGACCCAGGCTCCTACAGCAACATGCTTTACGGAGCCAACGACCGCCTCAACCAACGCATAGCCTATTTCCGCCAACTGACACAAGACGGCACCGACACCGCAGCCCTCGCCGCCTTCGAGAAGCAAGTCTGGCAGCAACTCGACATGCTCCCAGCCTACTACCAACCCACCTACACCGCCCGCCCATTCGGCTACAGCGCCTACTTCTCGCTGGGGATGTCCTACCCGTTTGGCTCCCTGGGACAGTATTTTACCCCCGCATTCGCCATTGGGTATGGCTTCGCCTTCCAATGGAAAAGCCATCTCCTCGACATCGAGGCCATCATGGGCAGCTACGATGCCCGCAAGACCGCACTCCTCCTGAACAGGAATAACCCTCAACTGGTGGAGGGCATCTTTCTCGAAGATCATTCCTACAGCCTCACTCTCATCAACATCGGCTACGGATTCCTTCTCATCGACAACAACCACATGCAGCTCTCCCCCATCATCGGCCTCGGTATGCACGAACTCAGTGCCAAACGGAAATGGGAAGACCGCTTTGCCTACACCCGACTCGAGCCTACTGTGGGAGTCATGTTCCGCTACCACTTCTGGCAGCAGAACACCTTCCCCCACTTCAACCACCTGTTTGGCGACCACCGCATCAGCGACCGCAACCACATTTCGCTACAGGGCAAGCTGCGCCTCTCCTACTCCTCGTTCCCACGCATAGAGGGTAGCCCCAAAGGCATCTGCCTGACGGCGCAAGTAGGCATTGCCTTCGGCGGACGCTACCACACAGTTGAATAGTCCGCCCTACTGCCCATCAAATAGAATCTGTTGTTCGGTTGTTCAATGGTACTTTATCATTGAACAACCGTTCTCCAACTGTCTGCAGGCTGACCACCCTTCAGAGCAGGAATCGACATGTTTTTACTCTACGCGCAGCCCTATCCTGCGCCCCCCGGAGTGTCAACGTTCAGTTCTCCTACAATGCAATAGCTTTCAACCCATTATCCTCCGTTCTGGTGAAAAAAAGAATTTTTTTTCATTCAATCCAAAAAAAAGTTGTACCTTTACAACCAGTAAAAAATGAAAGAAAAACGTTGGATATTAAGGGAAGATTATGACAAAGAGGTAGTTAAAAAACTTGCGGAAGCATTAGGAGTTGACGAAATTATCGCCACGCTGCTTGTAGAGCGTGGTGTTACGACGTTCGAAAAGGCACGGTGTTTCTTCCGACCAAGCTTGGACCAGTTGCATGATCCTTTCCTCATGAAGGACATGGACCGCGCTATTGCTCGTATCAACGAGGCGGTCCGCCGCCACGAGCGCATCCTCATATACGGGGACTACGACGTGGACGGCACGTCAGCGGTTGCCCTGGTGTACTCCTACCTCAGTACATTCCACCGCAACATTGATTTTTACATCCCTGACCGCGACAGCGAGGGATACGGTATTTCGTTTCAAGGCATCGACTATGCCCGCGAGACGGGTGTTAAACTGATTATTGCCCTGGACTGCGGCATCAAGGCCATGGAGCAAGTGGCCTATGCGTCAAGTTTCGGCATCGACTTCATTATCGGCGACCACCATCTGCCTGACGGTTACAACATTCCAGCCGCTGTGGCCGTGCTGGACCCCAAGCGCGAGGACTGCCCCTACCCCTACAAGGAGCTGTCGGGATGCGGCATTGGGTTCAAGATTGTCGAAGCACACCAGGAGCAGCGCGTAGGCGTGCGCCTCTGCGACCCGCCCGAGACGTTGGACGACATCCGCCGCGAGAAGCGCGACGACCTGCAGCTGCGTCTGCTGAAATACCTGGACCTTGTGGCGGTGAGCATTGCTTCGGACATCGTACCCATCATGGGCGAAAACCGTGTGCTGGCGGCTTTCGGACTGAAGGTTATCAACACACGACCCCGTCCCGGCATCGAGGCCATCCTCACCTACGGCCACATCGAACGCCGCTCCGAGGAGGAACAGCGCCAGCACCCCGAGGACAAGTCGTACTTCCGCAAGGAGCTGAACATCACCGACCTCGTGTTTCTTGTCGGCCCCCGAATCAACGCTGCCGGACGCATACGCAGCGCCTTCGACTCGGTGCGCCTGCTGTTGAGCGACAATGCCGAGCAGGCGGAGATGCTGGCCAAGGAAATCAACGAGTACAACACCCAGCGAAAGGACCTCGACAGCTCGGCAACCGAGGAGGCCAAACGCCGCATAGAGAGCAACCCCGTGATGCGGAACCGCAAGAGCATCGTGCTGTTTGACGAGAACTGGCACAAGGGTGTGGTGGGCATCGTGGCATCGCGGTTGGTGGAGGCCTACTACAAGCCCACGGTTATCTTCACCCGCTCCACCGACGACCTCTTCACTGGGTCGGCACGCAGCATCAAGGAGTTCGACGTACATGCCGCCCTCGAACAATGCAGCGACTTGCTTGAGCATTTCGGCGGTCACCGCTGCGCCGCAGGGGTGTCGGTGAAACCCGAAAACCTAGAGGCGTTCACCAAGCGTTTCGAAGAGGTGGTCACCCAGACCCTGCCGAAAGAAAGTATGGTTCCCGAGATAGAGATTGACGCCGAGCTGGACTTTGGCAAACATATCACACCCAAGTTCCTGCGTATCCTGAAGCAATTCGGTCCCTTCGGTCCAGAGAACAACGTGCCGGTGTTCATGTCGCACAGTCTTGTCGACACGGGCTATCCCCGCGTGGTGGGTTCCAACCACCTCAAGTTTAATGTCATCTCCCTCCTCTCGCGGTCGAAGACCTACCCCGCCATCGGTTTCCAGCTGGGGCATTGCTTCCCCCGCGTCAAGAAAGGGCACCCTTTCACCATCTGCTACACCCTCGAAGAGAACTATTGGAACGGCAAGACCGAGATACAAATCAACGTCAAGGACCTCCACTTCGACGAAGACTAGAACCAGACGATAACAGAAAGCGTATCCGGGGATTCCTTATCACTTCCCGGGATACCTCAGTAAACCTTTAGAAAACAAAAAAACATCCTCAACTATGGCTGACGACAAGAAAATCATTTTCTCAATGGTAGGTGTGGGCAAGCTGATACCGCCCTCCCGCCAGATATTGAAAGACATTTATTTATCCTTCTTCTACGGTGCCAAAATCGGCATTATCGGCTTGAACGGTTCGGGTAAGTCCTCACTGCTGAAGATTATTGCGGGGGTGGACAAGGACTATCAAGGCGAGGTGGTTTTCTCGCCCGGCTACAGCGTGGGCTATCTGGAGCAGGAGCCCAAGCTGGACGATAGCAAGACGGTGAAAGAGGTGGTGCAGGAGGCTGTGCAGCCCATAGTGGATGCGCTGAAGGAGTATGAGGAGGTGAACAACGCCTTTGCCGACCCCGATGCCGACTTCGACAAGCTGTGCCAACGGCAGGGCGAGCTGACAGAACTGTTGGAGCAATACGACGCCTGGAACCTCGACAGCCGGCTGGAACGCGCCATGGATGCCCTGCGCTGTCCCGACGAGGATACACCTGTGAAGAACCTCAGCGGAGGCGAGCGCAGACGTGTGGCGCTGTGCCGTCTGCTGCTGCAGGAGCCGGACATCTTGCTGCTCGACGAGCCTACCAACCATCTGGATGCCGAGAGCATCGACTGGCTGGAGCAACACTTGCGCCAGTACAAAGGTACCGTCATCGCTGTGACGCACGACCGCTATTTCCTCGACAATGTGGCGGGCTGGATTCTGGAGCTTGACCGCGGCGAGGGTATCCCCTGGCAGGGCAATTACAGCAGCTGGCTGGACCAGAAGACACAACGCCTGGCCATGGAGGAGAAGCAGGAGAGCAAACGCCGCAAGACCCTGCAGCGCGAGCTGGAATGGGTGCGCATGGCACCCAAGGCAAGACACGCCAAAGGCAAGGCCCGTCTGGCAGCCTACGACCGCATGATGAACGAGGACGTGAAGGAGAAGGAGCAGAATCTGGAGATATTCATTCCCAACGGCCCACGACTGGGCAACAAGGTGTTGGAAGTGGAGGGCGTCAGCAAGGCCTATGGTGACAAGCTGCTGTATGAGAATCTTACGTTCAGCCTGCCCCCCGCAGGCATCGTGGGCATCATCGGTCCCAACGGCTGCGGCAAAACCACCCTCTTCCGCCTTATCATGGGGTTGGAGAAGCCCGACACCGGTACCTTCACCGTGGGCGAGACCGTAAAGATAGGCTATGTGGACCAGCAACATGTGCAGATTGACCCCGAGAAGAGCGTCTACGACGTAGTGTCGGAGGGCAACGAGCTTATCCCCATGGGCGGACGACTAGTGAATGCCCGTGCTTACCTGTCGCGATTCAACTTCACCGGCACCGACCAAAGCAAGAAAGCCGGTGGTCTGAGCGGTGGCGAGCGCAACCGTCTGCACCTGGCATTGACGCTGAAGAGCGAGGCCAACGTATTGCTTTTGGACGAGCCCACCAACGACATCGACGTGAACACCATGCGCGCCCTAGAAGAGGGCTTGGAGAACTTTGCCGGCTGCGCCGTGGTCATCAGCCACGACCGCTGGTTCCTCGACCGCATCTGTACGCACATACTGGCCTTCGAGGGCGACTCGCAAGTCTATTTCTTCGAGGGCAGCTACAGCGAATACGAGGAGAACCGCCGCAAACGCCTCGGCGACGACACCCCCCACCGACTGCGCTACAAGAAACTGATGAAATAATACTTGAATGTGTCAATTCGTTAATGTGTTAGTTCATGAGTCTTTGATGCGGCTACAAATTGACTAACACATTAATGTATTAACACGTTCACACATTCAAAATCTTCCCAAGCCCATGAAAAAGATTATACTGATACTCTTAATTCTCAATTCTCAATTCTCAATTCTCAATTCACTTTGGGCGCAGGAGATTGGGGTGAAATATGACGAGCATGGACGTGTGGTCAGTTCATCGCACGGGGTGGTCGATGCCAACGACCGCTTGGCGGTACTGATTACCTACACCTACGACAGCACGGGCGTGGTGGAGACCCGCACCCTGCAGAGCTACGACAAGCAGGGTCGCCCGG
>JAEEGI010005431.1_pt1 | contig 29350 bp, 18 predicted proteins | sample 8958751 | NCBI WGS metagenome assembly JAEEGI01 (sample SAMN16246545, study PRJNA631951) | gut metagenome | biome: gut microbiome; feature: rumen; material: KS-attached | host: Bos | place: Iran: Karaj | collected 2018-10 | reverse complement strand
TCTAAGTGCGATTACTGTCTTATATCCCAATCTGTTGAGGGCATCGCCAAGTCCAACGCTGGTAGTAGTCTTTCCCTCTCCTGCCGGTGTAGGATTGATAGCAGTAACAAGAATGAGTTTACCTCTCTTATTGCTTTCCGCTTTCTTCAGATATTCTTCAGTAAGTTTCGCTTTATACTTACCATAATACTCAAGATCATCTTCAACGATACCTACCTTTGCTGCCACATCTCTGATGTGCAGCATCTCAGCTTCCTGTGCAATCTCAATATCAGTCTTTACAGCCATAGAATCTCCATTTCCGCGGAATTACCGCAACAACAAAACTTGTGTTACAAAATATTATACGGCATCTTGTCCGTTAATATACTCATCGAACTGCATTTTTGTCATGAGAACTTTACGTGGCTTTGTTCCCTCTTCTTCTCCAACTACACCTGCCTCGCAGAGCTGATCCATGATTCTGGCTGCTCTGTTAAAGCCAATCTTAAATGCTCTCTGAAGCATTCCTATTGAAGCTTTATCTTTATCAATTATTATATTGCCAGCCTGTTCAAAATACTCATCCCTTCCGGAGCCTGAATCACCAGATGAAGTGCTTCCGCCGCCGGAACTCTGAATTGAGCTGATCTGTTTTTCAATGTCAGCGCCAAATCCGGTATCGATGTCCTGATTTCTGAGGAAATCAGTAACGGCCTGAACTTCCTTGTCTGATACAAAAGCGCCCTGGATTCTGGCCGGCTTTGTGTATCCCTGTGGGTAAAAGAGCATATCGCCCTTACCAAGAAGTTTCTCGGCGCCGTTGATATCCAGAATTGTTCTGGAATCCACACCACTGGAAACCGCAAAGGCTATACGGCTAGGCATATTGGCCTTAATAAGACCTGTAATAACGTCTACAGAAGGTCTCTGAGTTGCAATAATGAGGTGAATACCGGCAGCTCTGGCCAGCTGAGTCAGTCGGCAGATAGCATCCTCAACTTCGTTGGCGGAAACCATCATAAGATCTGCCAACTCATCTACAATAACAACGATCTGAGGAAGTACGGTCATTTCAGGGTCATTTCCGGCTTCTGCCAGCTTATTGTAACCCTTAAGATCCCTTACTCCGGAATCAGCAAATTTCTTGTATCTGCTGGTCATCTCGGCAACTGCCCAGTTAAGCGCGGCAGCAGCCTTCTTGGGGTCAGTGACAACAGGAATCATAAGATGTGGGATTCCGTTGTAGACACTGAGCTCTACGATCTTGGGATCGATCATTATCATCTGCACTTCTTCCGGCTTAGCCTTGTAAATAAGGCTCATGATAATGGTATTTATACAAACTGATTTACCTGAACCTGTGGCTCCGGCAATAAGAAGATGCGGCATCTTTCCAATGTCGGCAACAACAGTCTTTCCGGCAATATCCTTACCTACTGCAAAAGCAAGTCTTGAATCAAAGTCCTTATACTCTTTAGACTCAAGAAGGTCTCTGAAGGCAACAGCCTGATTTTCCTTGTTGGGAACCTCAATTCCTATGGCAGCTTTGCCGGGAATAGGAGCCTCAATACGGATATCCTTGGCAGCCAGGTTCATCTTGATATCATCAGCAAGTCCAACAATCTTACTTACACGTACTCCTGCCTCAGGCTGAAGCTCAAATCTTGTTACTGCAGGGCCCTGGCTGATGTCAGTCACTGTAACATTGACGCCAAAGGTCTTAAGAGTTTCCTGAAGCTTATAACCAGTTTCTCTCATCTGTCTCTCAGAATCGGCATTCTTGTTTCTGACGCCCTTTTCCAAAAGAGATACAGGAGGAAATACATATTTTCTGTTGATCTTCTTTTTATGGTTCTCGATCTCTTTTTCCATGCCGGGACTGGTCGTGCGCGGGCCACCTGAAAGCGGCACTGATGAACTGCCCGGTGCAGAAGAATTTATCTGGGTCGAAGCATCCTTACTCATGGAAATGTGGTCCTGAGCATGAATTACATAATCGCCATTAAGGCCATTTCCAAGGTGCTCAGCATGCACGGGAACATCTCCAAGGACATCCTCCGGCATATCATCCAGATCTCCCACTCTTGCCACGAGCCTACCGCCACGAGAAGGCGTTTCATTAACTTCATTGCTTCCGGGAATGTAATCGTCATCCTCGTCCTCTACCTCATACGTCACCTCGGCTACGTCCTGGTAGGCATCAGCAACGTCATCCTGCTCATCAGGAATATCGTCATAACCGATGCCGTGGAATCTGGGGATATTCTTAAGAACATGCTGTCCATCCTCTTCCACGTCGGTTTCAATCTCATTATGATTAAGAATAATCTCATGAATATCGTCGTGGATCTCTTCCTCAGGAATAAAGACATTTGCAGGAGCATTGTCATTATTCATTGGAAGTGCAGGAGTCTCCTCATCCTCTTCACGGTCAAGGGCGGTATCTATCATAACACCGCTGACTTTTTTCTCCATGCGAAGGATCTTTTCATCTTCCTTCTGCTCCAGTGCCAGGCGCTTCTCTTCCTCTATCTGAGCTCTGCGCTCTTCCATCTTTTCCCTGCGGCGCTCAGCGTATTCGCGGTAATTGGCTGCATCCTCTCTGGTTTTGTCAATGAGTCTCTTTGAGCCTCTTTTAAGGCCTCCAACAAAAGAATGCTGTGTAAATACAACTATGCTGCCGATTCCCAGAACCAGGACCAGCAAAATAGTGCCCACCAATGATAAATATTTATATGAAAAATATGCCAGAGAACCGGCAAAGAATCCACCACCGTTTTTACCGGCGCTGGAATTAGAAAAAATGTCAACTATGCTGTAAGCCGTTGCTGCCTGTGGCCTTCCTGTTATGAGCTCAGCCATTATGCCCACAATCAGAAAGATGATGATTCCTGATACTATCTTCCTAATGGATGCACTGGAGCCAAAATTAGCAACACCAATAGCAACGGCGCCAAGAGCCACCAATGGCGCAATATAGGCAGTTATGCCAAAGAGGCCAAAAAGCACCTTACTGACTGCATTTCCCATGGCTCCGCAGATGCCAAAATTGCACAAAAACAAAAAGATCGTCAGGGCCACCATGGCTATTACTGTGATCTCACTCTGAAGAGAATAGTCAATTTCCTCTTCTATCCTGCTATTACGTACAGGTCCCCTGGTCTTACCACGGCCTGTCTGCTTCCTTGCTCCGGATTTTCTTGTAGAATTTCCCCTTTTATTTTCAGATGTCATTATGATCCCACCACAAAACTTTAATAATAATTTGTATCAAACAAACTCTAAACAGTATACCATTTTTCTAGTCTTTATGCTATACTAATCGCGGACTGCGAAAGCTTTTTATAATACCCACAACTGGCGCAGGAACTGAATTTGTTAACTAATGGCACAGGTCGATACTATATAAAATTAAGGAGACAAATAATGGAATTTAAACAGGAATTAGAAACTGGTAACTTTAAAATAATCGGCTCTTCTGAGAATACTCTTAAGTTAAAAGAAGTTGCAGAAAAGTGCAGACTTGTTAACACCGAGACAGGTGTTAAGGTTGAGCTTTCCTATACAGGTCCTAATGCCAGCAAATACATGCAGTATATTGAGAAGCACAGAGAGGACCTAACAAAGTATCTCATGAACCCTGATGAGGCTGATCTTTACGAGTGGATGGAGACTTCACACCAGACTCCTCTTACACTTAAGAAGCACGAGAAGGAACAGCTCATTGTTTATGTTAACTTTGATCCCGATACTCACGAGATGATGACAGGTATCGCAGATGAGAACATCACATTAAAGCTTGGTTCACCTCTCATGGAGATCAATATCGACCAGCTTACCCGTGATGAGTTCAAGCTCAAGATTTACAACATGCTTCTTTTGGCAGATGAGATTGCCGTACTTATGGGCAACGTTGATCTTCGCAAGATGTCCAACATCCAGGTTGTTAAGACCTATCTCACACAGATCTACGACAAGTACCACGAGAATCCTTGATAATTTTCTTATAAAACCTGTACCTTATGAATTTCATAAAGTACAGGTTTTTTTATTAGTCTTTTTTAGCCACAAACAATGTTCCAACAACTTTTTTATCTATAATGTCATAGAGCCTCTCAGGATTCTTGCCATTGGTGATAAGGACGTCAATTCCATGAGCTGTTGCCAGTTCAGCAGCCTCAAGCTTGGTTATCATGCCGCCGGTGCCTCTGTTGGAGCCTGATCCGGAAGCCACCTTCTTAAGTTCATCTGTAATTTCTTCTACCCTGCTGATAAGCTTTGCATTGGGATCCTTGGCGGGATTACCGTCATAAAGGCCCTCAATATCTGAAAAAATAATGAGCTTACTGGCATTGCAGAAAACTGCCACCAGGGCTGAAAGCATGTCATTATCGGAAAATAGCTTTTTATCCGACTCAATCTCTGTATGGCTTACAGAGTCGTTTTCATTGACTATTGGGATGATGTGATTCTCCAAAAGAGCATCGAAGGTGTTCTTCAGATTCTCGCTTCTGACCTTGTTGGAAAAGTCGGCGTTATCAAGAAGTATCTGGCCAACCATTCTGTTGTACTCGCCAAAGAGTTTGTCATACAGATGCATGAGCTCAGTCTGTCCAACAGCTGCAGCCGCCTGCTTCATACGGATTTCCTGAGGTTTCTGCGGAAGTCTCATCTTGCCTGCTCCCACAGCGATGGCACCGGATGAAACCAGCACCAGATCATAGCCCAGATTCTCAACACCGGCTATAGCTCTGCAGAGATGATCAATTGCTCTGATATCGATATTTCCACTCTCATTTGTAATTGTGGAGGTGCCTACCTTTACTACAATTCTCTTCTTACTAACGCTCATTTTACTATCGTCCCAACCTTTATTTTACTTTTACACTTTAACTCAACAAATTATATTAAAGTTTAAAACGAAAAAGAAACCTTTGCAAGACATAAATTGTTACTATTGAAAAACAGTTCGGATAAGTATATACTAAAGTCTCAACAATTAAATATGGGTTAGTAAAGGTTTCGACAGGGATTTTGAAGCTGGAGAAGCTATCCGCAGGACGGTGCGTCAAACCTCAAATTAAAATTAAACGCTAACGATAATTTAGCATTTGCTGCCTAATGGCGGCTCGTCGACCTGAGTACACCTACATATTCAGTAATCGGCGTCAAAACTTGTAGGAAACGACATGGCTTAAGCTTTGCGGCTATGGTCGTATCATGAAGCTACTGATCTGTTTTGGTTGTTAATTTCCGGGGCAGTGAGGGAACAGGGGCTTAGAACCTCAGAATAATTAACTATGATAGTAGAAGGACAGGGGATGAATTTTTGGACGCGGGTTCGACTCCCGCCTAATCCATTTGTGCTTAGCCTTTTGGGAGAAAGGGCTGAGCATTTTTTTATACGATATTTCTTAGAGGGGATAAGGAGTAGATCTGGAGGATATCGTTAATGAAAAAAAGTTTGTGGGCGATTAAGCGTATTCTTTGCGCTTTTCTTTTGGTGTCAATTTCTATGACATCTTTTTCCCTACCTGTAAATGCATATGAAGATACTGATGATGAAATATCCTTGATGTCTGAAGAAGATGACGACGAAGGCGGGGATGACGAAGACCCGGGAGACGAAGAGGATCCCGTAACTTATTATCCAATTTCTTTTGATACAACGCTTCTTGAGCTGGATCTTGAGACTTCAGAAGGAATTGAACTGGTTAATGGTAAATACTGTGTTGCATCCGATGATGATGGCTTTTCTGCTAAGTTTAATTTCCGAAGCAGCTACAGAGTGGTAGATTCAAAAACCACTTTGGTCATGACATGTGGCAAGAAGACTTATAATTATAAAATTGTTTCTGAGGATGAAGACAGTGATGGTTTTAGTGCGGAAACAGATGATGAAAACGGCACATTTTCAGTTAGTCTGACATATCCGGTCGATAAAGATGAAATCCCTATAGTTGGAAATATAAAAATCAATACTGTGAAGACTTATGACGCCAAGGCAGTCAGCGAATATAAGATTTCATATACCGGCAAAGTTAATTTAAAACAAAACGCTTCTATGGAGGGAATAAGCTATTTTCTGGATAAGGGATGCTATGTTACAAGGGGAGCATCGGAAATTACAGCTACTTTTTCGGTTGATCAGTATTATGTGCCTGAAATAATAGATATTCCTGAAGAAGATGATGGTGGCGATGACAATGAACTTGAGGAATTCTTGGATGAAGGCGATGATCTGGATTCTGATAATTACAATGTTTCAGTAACTATTGGGGATAACAAGCTTGATTATAAGACCCTTAATATTTCCTACGACGCTGACAAGAATGAAATGACTGTTAATTTTTCACTTTTTCCTGATGACGAAGGTGATGACGAGGAAGATTCTGGTGATGGGGAGGAAGACCCGGGAGATGATGAAGAAGACCCGGGGGATGAAGACCCGGGGGATGAAGATCCGGGTGACGATGAAGATCCGGGTGACGAAGAAGACCCTGTGGATGATGAAGATGATTACTCAGATTGGAAGCTGCCCGGAAATGTCGTAATAAATATATCTACTGTGCAGAAGCATGCTTTTTACTTCTCCGGTAAATGCGGAAAAACCAGTGTTATGTCTATTTATACACCTGAAGAAGACGATAATGAAGATGACGGAGATAATGGGACAGAGGAAGAAGAGGAAGTAAGCGACTTCGAGGGAAATAATCTTAGTAGCCTTTTATACAAAGATGGTAAGTACTATTTTGGCTATAATGTAGATTCCATAGAGCAGCAATTTATCATAAACAGAGGATATACTCTTGATCCATCCACTGATATATCCAAGTCTGTTAAAGTCACCATAAACGGAACAGCTATTCACTGTTCGGTTGATAATGATGAGGATGATAAGGAGAATAATAAGGCGAATGAGGAGGATGAGTATTCAGACAGCTTCACGGTAAAATATGATTACGGCACCAGAATCCTTTCGGTGTGCATTCCGACCTCTGTGGTTATGAAAGAAGAAAAGATAACGGGCGACATTGTACTGTCTGTTACCTGTGTTTCTGCCAAATCGCCATATACTGTTTCCTGGGATACTTCAATGATGTCAGTGAACTATTCTGATCCGGATGAAATGGAAGGATTGATTCCTGATGGTGGAAAATACTATATTGACAGGACAGCTGAAGATATTTCCATAAGCTTTAAAGTAAAATCCGGATATTACATTGATAATGAAAAAGTAAAGTTCACATATAATGGGGCTTCATATGAAGACGTGTTCAAGATATATGATGAAGAAGACCGAACTTTTTTCGTTAGTATGACAATCCCGACGGACAAAAAGGGCAAGAAAATTCTTGGCAATTTCGTGATAAAACCGCAATTTGAAAAACTCAAGACAGTTACCTTTGACTGTGATTTTAGCCAAATTCTGGGCATTACTCTGGATAATGGTGATTCAATCGATAAGAATGATAAAGCCACAAAAGTTAAACCCGGGGAGACATTATCCTTTTGGATAGAAACCAAGGAGTACTATGTAGTAAAATCCATCAAAGCCGGTTCTAAGGATGTGCCTAAGAATAAGTACGACGAATATAGCCTGGTAATAAATGATGATACCAAAATAAGTATCACTACCGAGAAATTTAAAAAGGATATCTATGAACCGGTTCCGGTGACATTTATGATCAATTCCAAAAGAATTGCCTCATTGCCCGATTGGATCACGGTAGACGGAGGACTGACCTATAATAAATCAGAAAAAAGGTATTATACCAACAAGACGAAAACCGGCAAATATTCTGATATTTTACTCAAGCTGAAATTAAAATCACCGGATGTTCTTAATGATGCTTTTTATAGCTTTGGTGATTATGAGTATGAGGCCATTTTGTATCGTGATCTGTATGAGGACAACTACTATGTAGACTGTCAGGGACGATACCTTGAACGAGCCATAAAAGACGGGCTGCCTATCACTGTTGATATATGGATGAACAAAAAGAAAGTGGATATTACATTTAACCATGTATCCGATATCCATTACTATGAATATTTTAAGGATACGGGCAGAACCAGGTTTATTGAGCTCGGGGTCTCAATATATGAAAATAGGGATTTGTATTTTATAGCAGATACAGATCTGTTGGAATTTGAAGATAAAAAGCTTATATCCATTACCTGTGATGGCAAGAAGGTCAGACCTATAAGAGATGGCGAGATTATCTATTATCAGCTTAAGAATGTAACAAAAGATTGTACAATTGATGCCATAGTTAAACCGCTGTCAGATCCGACACCGCCTGATGAGCCCATTGACCCTGAGAATCCTGAAGATCCTGATGAACCCGAGCAGCCGGAAGAGAAGGATTATTACACTATAAATATTTCCGCAGACAAGGGCATTGCAGGCGTCAGAGCCAAGGTCCTGGGCGCATATTTGGAAAATCTGTCCTATGAAGAGGGAGTATATTCCTTTGATGTGGATAAGGGCCAAAAGATCACCCTGCTTTTTGATACGAAAGATAAGTATTCATTACAGTCAGTCATAAGTGATGACAAGAAAAAGCTTAAGGCTCACGCAGGAAAAGCTACAATTAAACCTGCTTCTGATATGAACCTTAGCGTTACAACTTTGGCGGGTGCTTTTCTTCACTATGTAAAGACTTCTGACAAAAAAGCTGAGGATATCTGCCTTACCAAGTCAGAAAAAGTTATGGCTTCACCGGATGATACCTACGAACTCTATGTAGAAAAAGGAGATGAGCTTCTTCCTGTTAAAAATATTAAGGCTACCAATATCTCCAAAGACTCAGGCTTTGCCACCGTAAGTGATGATGGCAAGAAGGTTATCATTTCCTGTGATAAGGCCAAGGGGGTAAATAAGAACATCAGAGTTTCTGTTACCTGCGATGGTCAAAAGACTGCCAAGGTTGTAACCTTCAGAATTTACCAACCAATCACTAAGGTTGAGGTAAAAGGCTTTAAGGCTAATGGGGCAAAACAGATCGCAGGAAGCAGTACATCCTACAAGGTAACGCTCAATAAGGGATGTGACAGCAGTAAGCTTATAGTGGAGCTTCTTAAGAATTCAGATAAGAACGCTACGGTTACCTATGATCCTGTTAGCAGTATCCTTACGGTTGAGGCCTTCAAGGAGAACAAAAATGGCTATACACTTTCCACCACACCGGTATGCTTTGCATTTAAGGATGACAAGGGCAATACCATTGGCAGTGAATATGTAGTTACCCCGGTTCCCGTGAAGATAGCACCCCTGAAGGTGAAAGTGGTTGATATCACTGATTCTGATGCATATATTGAGATAGCTAGGCCTAAGGGCACTGAGAAGATTAAGAACCTCTACTATTCAATATCATTAAAGGACCTCAGCGATAACTTGGAAGATTATCCAAGCCTCGATGTGAAAGATGAGTCCTATTTTGAAGCAAAAGAGGGGCTTACCAGGTATAAACTGAATTTGAAGATAAATTCAATTTTTTTTAGTGATAAAACAAACGATTATGAGGTTCAGGTTACCGCAGCAGTGTTTGCTACATCACTTGGCTTCCGTGGGCTCACAAGCTACCAAAAATCCTATGCATATTCAAAGACCGGGAAGATCAAGTTCTCTACCAGGGCCGCTTCCTATGAAAAGAAGCTTAAGCTTAAGGCTGAGAATAAGAGCTTTTACTGGGGAGAGAAGGATATTGCCATTGCAACACCTGTTTTTTCCAAGACCACAACCTGTTATGACTTTGAAAAGATTGAAATTACAGGAGCAGCTGAAGGTGATACCTTTAGTAGTAACGATAAAAACAGCATACTGACCTATGATCAGCAGAATAAAAACATCATTCTTTCAGACACTGAGAAGCTTGCTCCCGGTAAATATGTCTTAAGCGCATATCCCGAAGGCGGTGGAAAGGCGGCTAAGCTCACTTTTGCTGTGTTGGCGCCTGTGACCGATATCGAGCTTGAATGCAGCGCTGAGGAGATCAGTAAGACCTACAATAAGGCCGCAACAGTCAAGGTTTCAGCAAAATGCATCTGCAGGATCAATGGAAAAGAGTATACTCCTTCCACAAAGAAAGTAACTTACACCATAACCTGCGATAATCCTGAGCTTAAGAAGGCTGTAAAGAATTCGAAGGGAAAGCTGACAGTAGGTAAGGACTATACTCTCAGCACTGTGAGCGCGGACAATACCTTTACATTGACCGCTTCTGCCGGATCGGTAACTGCAGTTAAGACTTTTGTTGTTAAATAAACTTGCTAATATCAAAAAAGAGGTTTAAACTTTGATAATATGGTTTATTAGATTAAAGTGAGAAAGTGAGCGTTTGAATAATGAGCGTCAGCAAAAAGAGAATTGTTGTTAAGGTAGGAACATCCACTATTACAAATGACAGTGGAAATATAGATATAAGGGCTATTGACCATCTGTGCAGGGCTATATCCGGCGTTGAAAATAAGGGTTATGACCTTGTGCTGGTTTCCTCGGGAGCTATTGCCGTGGGAGCAAACAAGATGAGACTTCCCCAGAAGCCCCAGGAGATCAAGCTCAAGCAGGCCGCTGCAGCAGTTGGCCAGACTGAGCTCATGCACCTTTATGATAAGCTTTTTGGGGAATATAACAGAATGGTGGGACAGATCCTTCTGGATAATGAGGACCTTAGTAATCCTGAGAGAAGTGAGAACCTTAAGAACACCTTCGATGCTCTTTTGGAGAATCATATTATTCCTATTGTGAATGAAAACGACTCAGTCAGCCACACAGAGATTGAGTCAGAGACCAAGCTCTTTTCCGATAACGATATGTTATCCGCGCTGGTTGCCGTGTTTTGTAACGCAAGTAAGCTTATCATTTTCTCTGATATAGACGGCCTCTATGACGGTAATCCAACACAGGATCCAAATGCAAAGCTTATCAGCAGAGTAGAGGAAATAACCGATGAACTCAGGTCAGTGGCATCAGGCTCAGGTTCCAACAGAGGAACTGGTGGCATGATCACCAAGCTTCAGGCCGCTGAACTTGCGACCAACCATGGCATTGACGTACTTATAACCAATGGTAAGAATCCTGAGAAGCTCTATGACATTATAGAGAAGAAGAAAGTGGGAACACTTTTTGTTGCCAAGAAAAACTGATTGATGCAATAAAAAAGGATGAATACATCGATTTGATGTATTCATCCTATTCTTTTAATTGAAAATATTTATATCTTCCTTGTTGGCCTGGTACTTATCATAAATCTGAGAAAGATAAGTCTTAACGATCTGAATATTGGCCATCTTACGAAGATCCGCATTGCCCATGAGAACGGCTATCTCATCAGCAAGAAGAAGCATATTGTAGATATGTAGCTTGAACTGATCTCTTGTAAGTTCATTGATGTTGATCTCCATGAGTGGAGAACCAAGCTTCATTGTAACATTCTCATCAGCGATACCGGTCATGGCAACGTGGGTATCGGGATCGTAGTTAACGTAGATAATGAGTTTCTCCTTCTCGTGCTTCTTAAGTGTGATAGGAGTCTGATGTGAAGTCTCCATCCACTCGTAAAGGTCAGCCTCATCAGGATTCATGAGATACTTGGTGAGCTCTTCCTTGTTCTTCTCTATGTACTGCATATATTTGCTGGCGTTGGGACCTGTATAGGTCATCTCAACCTTGATGCCGTGCTCGGTCTTAACCAGATGGCACTTCTCAGCAACATCTCTGATCTTGAGAGATGATTCTGAGTTGCCGATCATCTTAAAAAGATTATTATCAACTTCCTGTGTGAATTCCATTTTGCCTCCTTAATATTATAAAAAACATTGAAATGCTTAAAATCGATACCTGTTCCAAAATCAGTTGATAGTATAGCATAAAGGGGGCAAAAATGATATACTATATTGAGTTTTGAATCGCAATTTTAAGTAAAAAAATAGTTTTGTTAATGGGGAAAACATGGCTTCAAATAGTAATAAAAGGGGAACTAAAACAGGTAAAAGGTCTTCATCATCAGGAAGGACTTCCAGAGCTAAGGCTGAGAGAGCCAGAATGAGGGATGAGGAGTTTGATTATTCTTTAAAGAGCGAGATCATAACTATCGCTATGATTGCGCTTACTATTTTTCTGTTCTTATGCAATTTCAGAATCTGCGGCAAGTTCGGTAATTTCCTGAGTGATATTTTATTCGGTCTTTTTGGATTCACGGCTTACGTGGCACCTTTGGTGGCACTGGGAGGCGTGCTTATTGGCATTGCCAATTTCGGATCCGGTGCTTCCGTAAGGAAGATCGTATCCGGGGTTATTCTTTTCTTCCTTGTCGGAATTATCCTGGAACTTATCACAGGAAGACCTCAGAATGCTGAGACTTATGATATTGCAGGTATCTACGGAGCTGCCAGGATGGCTCATAACGGAGGAGGCTTCTTTTCCGGATCCCTGGCATATTTTTGTTATAAATATCTGTCCCTGGCAGGAAGTCTTCTGCTGATATTCCTTCTTGGTGTGGCCAGCCTTGTGGTATTTACACAACATTCCTTTGTGGGCGGTATCAAGAAACATGGCAGAAGGATTATTGACAGAACAAGAGAGGAAGCTGACAACTATCGCGACTTCGCCCAGCGCCACAGAGAGAAGATGGAGGAGAGACGCGCTCAGATTGAAGAGGAGAAGCGTCTTGCCATCGAACAGAAAGAGGATGAGAAGATACTTCGCATGGAGAAGAAGGTCAGCGGAGTAATGTTGGATACAGCCCTTGATAAGGAAGATCAGGAGGCAGAGGAGGATGAGTTCGATAAGTGGGAAAAAGAGAGAGCTTCCAAGTCCTCTGATAAGGCTAAGAGCGTATTTATTCCTGATGAAGACATTCATGATGATATTCATGAGATTGTTTTGAACAGGGGTATTGAGACTGATGTGGAGCCGGATGGACAGAGAGTTCTGAGAACCGGTCCCGTTATTCATGGCATGGGCTATGATGACGACTACTCAGAGGATTCCGATGATGTGGATTATAACGAATATGAAGATGCACCAGAGGATAGCTATGATGACTTCAGGGAGCCCGAGAGAGAGCCTGAGAAGCCAAGAGTCGCTGCAGTTAAGCCTGTAGCTTCTCTTAAGAGCGAAGATGCCGGTGATATTCTTCCCGATGTTCCAATACATGCGGAGGATATCGGCAATGGCATGAACGGAGATTATGTGATCCATGCTCAGGATCATATTTCCAGAAATCCCAATGCTTCCTCCAGGATTGATGGCAGTGCTCCTTCATCTGCTACCCAGACCGCCCTTGCAGGTACAGCCGGACCCCATACCACAAGCCCCGGCATGGAAGCGGAGATTGAAGAGCACAAGAGGAAGATTCCCAAGAAATATGTATTCCCGCCCATATCTCTTCTTGAGAAGGGCACCAAGAATAAGAACTCTGATTCCGCGAGACAGCTTAAGGAAACAGCTCTTAAGCTTCAGGATACCCTCAAGACCTTTGGCGTTAATGTCACAGTGACTGATATCAGTCAGGGACCGGCAGTAACAAGATTTGAGCTTCAGCCTGAGGCAGGCGTAAGAGTCAATAAGATCGTTGGACTGGCCGATGACATCAAGATGAATCTTGCAGCCAAGGATATCAGAATTGAAGCACCTATTCCCGGTAAAGCAGCTGTTGGTATCGAGGTCCCCAACAAGGAAAACACAGCTGTTGCCTTCAGAGACCTTATAGAGTCTCCGGAATTCAAGAACTTTGACTCAAGACTTGCCTTTGCGGTTGGTAAGGATATTGCAGGCAAGACAGTAGTTGCAGATATTGCCAAGATGCCGCACCTTCTTATTGCCGGTGCGACAGGATCAGGTAAATCTGTTTGTATCAACACTATCATCATGAGCCTTATCTACAAGGCCAAGCCTGAAGAGGTTCAGATGATCATGATTGATCCTAAGATTGTAGAGCTTTCTGTATATAACGGAATCCCGCATCTCATGATTCCTGTTGTGACAGATCCCAAGAAGGCTGCTGCAGCGCTGAACTGGGCTGTGGCTGAGATGACCAACAGATATAAGAAATTCGCAGATTGCGGCGTAAGAGATCTTAAGGGCTATAACAAGATAGCTGAGAGCAGTGATGATCCCAATATGACTGTTCTTCCTCAGCTTGTTGTCATTGTTGACGAGTTGGCGGATCTTATGATGGTATCAGCCAATGAAGTTGAGGATGCTATCTGCAGACTTACCCAGTTGGCAAGAGCAGCGGGCATCCATCTTATCATTGCTACCCAGAGACCTTCAGTTGACGTTATTACAGGTCTTATTAAGGCCAATATGCCCAGCCGTGTTGCTTTTGCGGTTTCCAGTGGTGTTGATTCCAGAACAATTCTCGATATCAACGGAGCTGAGAAGCTTCTCGGTAAGGGTGATATGCTCTTTTACCCACAGGGTTATACCAAACCTGCCCGTGTACAGGGCGCCTTTGTTTCAGATAAAGAGGTTCAGGCAGTCACTGATTTCCTTAGAAATCAGAAACTTGATGTCTCCTATGGTGAGGACGTTGAAAAGCAGATCAACAGTATGCAGATCTCATCCGGATCTTCCTCATCATCCTCTCAGGATTCAGGCTCAGAGCTTGACGAATATTTCGTTCAGGCAGCAAATATAATCATTGAAAAAGACAAGGCTTCAATCGGAATGCTTCAGAGAGTCTTCAAGATTGGCTTTAACAGAGCGGCGAGAATCATGGATCAGCTCTGTGAGGCCGGAGTCGTGGGTGACGAGGAAGGTACCAAGCCAAGGAAGATTCTTATGACTAAGGCAGAATTCGATGCTTATATGAATGGCACTGAGTCAGATGTAGTTTAAGTTTTTGGGAGAGTAAAAGCGGCTTACTGGCCGCGGAAATGGAGAGACCTATGGCTGTGAAAAGTGATATCGAGATCGCTCAGGAAGCGAAAATGCTGCACATCAGAGATGTTGCCGCAAAGGTTGGAATCGTTGAGGATGACCTTGAGTATTATGGCAGGTATAAGGCCAAACTTACAGAAGAATACCTTGCTAAAGCTGAAGGCAGTAAGAAAGGCAAGCTGATTCTTGTTACTGCAATTAACCCCACTCCCGCGGGAGAAGGAAAAACTACCACCAGTATAGGACTGGGAGATGCCATGAACAGACTTGGTTATAAGACTGTTCTTGCTCTCAGAGAGCCATCTCTGGGACCTTGTTTTGGAATTAAGGGAGGTGCCTGCGGCGGCGGATATGCCCAGGTTGTTCCCATGGAAGATATCAATCTTCATTTTACAGGTGATTTTCACGCTATCACTTCAGCCACTAATCTTTTGGCAGCTCTTCTGGACAATCACATCCAGCAGGGCAATGAGCTTGGAATCGACACCAGACAGGTGATCTGGAAGAGATGTGAGGACATGAACGACAGAGCCCTCAGAAATATCGTAGTAGGTCTTGGCAACAAGGCTGACGGCGTTCCGAGAGAGGACCATTTTGTTATAACAGTTGCCACAGAGACCATGGCTATTCTTTGTCTGGCCAAGGATATGAAGGATCTCAAGGAGAGGCTTTCCAGGATCATCGTTGCCTACACCAGGGACGGTAAGCCTGTAACAGCCGGTGACCTCAAGGCAGTAGGCGCCATGGCTGCACTTCTTAAGGATGCCATCAAGCCCAATCTTGTTCAGACTCTTGAGAATAATCCCGTACTTATTCACGGAGGCCCTTTTGCAAATATCGCTCATGGCTGTAACTCAGTAAGAGCTACAAGACTTGCTCTTGGAATGGGTGATTATTGCGTAACAGAGGCAGGTTTCGGTGCTGACCTGGGTGCTGAGAAGTTCTTTGACATCAAGTGCAGAATGGCAGGACTTAAGCCCGACGCTGTTGTCCTGGTTGCAACTATCAGAGCTCTCAAGTATAACGGCGGTGTTCCCAAGAACGACCTTGGTACAGAGAATCTTGATGCTCTCAAGAAGGGAATCGTTAACCTTGAGAAGCACATTGAAAATATTCAGAAATACGGAGTTCCTGTTGTGGTAACTCTTAACTCTTTCCTTACTGACACAGAAGCCGAGACAGAGTATGTAAGACAGTTCTGTGAAGAAAGAGACTGCAAGTTTGCTCTTTCCGAAGTATGGGCTAAGGGCGGAGAAGGCGGAGAAGCTCTGGCAAAAGAGGTTATTGCTACTCTTGAGACCAAGGAGAGCCACTTCGCACCAATTTATCCCGATGAGCTTTCTCTCAAGGATAAGATTACCACAGTTGCTAAGGAAATCTATGGAGCTGACGGAGTACAGTTTGCAGGCTCAGCCCTGAAGCAGCTTGACAAGATAGAAGAGATGGGATTTGGCAAGCTTCCCGTATGTATGGCTAAGACTCAGTACTCACTTTCAGATGATCCTACACTTCTCGGAAGACCCAAGGATTATTACATCCAGGTTCGCGAAGTTTATGTTTCCGCCGGTGCAGGCTTTGTTGTTGCACTGACAGGAACCATTATGACAATGCCGGGACTTCCCAAGACACCTGCAGCATTTGGAATTGATGTTAATGAAGACGGCAAGATTACAGGATTGTTCTAAAGGAGACATATGAGCGCACAGTTAATAGACGGAAAAGCAATATCACAGCAGATCAGGGATGAACTTAAGGAGAAAACTGCTCTTTTAAAGGAACAGGGAACAGAAGTAACTCTTGCGGTTATTCTCGTTGGAGAGGACCCTGCATCACAGGTTTACGTACGTAATAAGAAAAAGGCCTGTGAGTACATCGGTTTTAACTCTCTTTCCTATGAGCTTCCCGCTGAGACTACTCAGGAGGAACTGCTTAAGCTGATAGATGAACTTAACAATAAAAAAGATGTGGACGGAATTCTCGTTCAGATGCCTCTTCCGAGGCACATCGATGAGAAGACTGTCATTGATGCCATTGATCCTTCCAAGGATGTAGATGGCTTCCACCCCATGAATGTTGGGGCTCTCTGCATTGGTGAAGAGGGCTTCGTGTCCTGTACGCCTGCAGGAGTAATACAGCTTCTTAAGCGTGGCTGTAAGGATCTTGATATCTCAGGTAAAGAGTGTGTCATCGTTGGAAGGTCCAATATCGTTGGCAAGCCCATGGCTCTTTTGATGCTCAGGGAGAATGCGACGGTTACCGTAGCTCATTCAAGAACAGCCGATCTCAAGGAAGTATGCAGAAGAGCGGATATCCTTATAGCTGCTGTTGGCAAGGCCAAGATGATTAAGGGCGACTACATAAAAGAGGGGGCTGTTGTCATCGATGTTGGAATTAACAGAAACGAAGAGGGCAAGCTCTGCGGCGATGTTGATTTTGAGACTGCTAAGGAGGTTGCAGGTTATATCACTCCTGTACCCGGCGGCGTAGGACCAATGACTATAGCGATGCTTATGAATAACTGCTATGAAGCAGCAATTATGCATTCAAAGAGGAAATAATATCAGATGAAATGTCCCAAATGCGGTCTGGAAATCCCTGAAGGACACATGTACTGCGACAGCTGCGGTACAGAGATAAACTTTGTCCCGGATTTCGAACCGGAGGTTGAAAATGAAATAAATGCCACACTGTCAGGTGTTGCAGAAGAGCTCAACAAGGAAGAGCGATTAAAGAAAGAAAAGCTGCAAAAACGCGAGGATTTCTTTAAAAAGCTCTTCGACAAAAGGGGCTATATTTTTGCTGCAGTAATAGCGATACTTCTGGTGGTTGCGGGATTCATTTTATATGGGATATTTAATCAGGGCTCTGCTTCAAAGTATATGAGAGATGCTGAAAAAGCCAGAAATGCCGGTAATCTTGATCAGGCCATTGAATATCTGACCCAGGCCAATGCTGAGAATCCTACCAATTCGGATATTATCTTCAGGCTTTCGGACTATTATCTAGAAAATAATGACCCTGAAATGGCGGTTCAGACCTTACAGCTTATTACCAATTCTGCACTTTTTTCCGAGGATAAGATAATAAATGCCTACGAGAGCATAATCTCCATATATAAACAGACAGGAGAGTCCGGGAAGATATCAGAGCTTTTTGAGGGCAGCAATGATCCGCTGGTTCAACAGCTCAAGGACAAATATGTACCGCATTCACCGGTAATGACCCCGGCAGGCGGAACCTTTGATGATAATGTTTCTATTTCGGTGTTTATGAACGATGGCTCCTCCAACAGTATTTACTATACTGTTAACGGTCAGGATCCCGATCAGGACAGTATTCTCTATGAGAATGAGATCATTCTTGATATAGAAGGCGAGTACACTATCAAGACTGTGTCTGTAAATGACTATGGAATTGCCAGTGCGGTCATCGAGAATAAATATGTTATCAAGAGAGGTAAGCCCAGAGAGCCGGAGATTATGGAGGCCAGCGGAGAGTACAACCAGAATACCATGATTGTTGCCGTATGTGATGCGGATCTGACGATCTTCTATACCACTGATGGCTCCGATCCTACCATGGAAGAGGGTATACAGTATGTTTCTCCTATTACAATGCCTGTAGGAACCTCACATTTCAGGTTTGCAGCCTTTGATGCGGAGGGCAACAGCAGTGATATAGTCGACAGGGATTATCATCTTGTATATACAAGACTTGTTTCCACTGAACAGGCTGTAAATATGCTGGTAAACACTCTTGTAAGGCTTGATATCCTTTTGGATACCAGCGGTAAGGTGAGAGGCCAGGAGGGACATAACGAGTATATTTATACATCTGACATCGAGATCGAAGGTGCCGGAGAATATTACATGGTTGTTGAGAATCATGTCCTGAATGACGGAACAACCATTCCTACAGGACTTATCTATGCTGTTAACACCCACGACGGAACCGTCAACAGACTTGGATATGACTCCAGCGGCAAATATACTCTTATCACAATTTCCAACAGATAATAAAAAATGCATTACTTTAGCAGTTTAAAGAAATAAAGATTGAAATTTTAAACAGCTTCGTTTAATATTTATAAAGAATTTATGAATTCAGGAGGGTGACTATGTTCAAGATTTTAGAGGCAAATGAGCTTACAACGAACATTTTTCAGATGATCGTAGAAGCTCCACGTGTGGCAAGTGCGTGTTTACCGGGACAATTCCTTATTATCCGTGTAGACGAGGACGGAGAGAGAATTCCCCTTACAATTTGCGACTATGACAGAGAGAAGGGGACTGTAGAAATCGTTGTTCAGGCTATAGGCGCTGAGACCTATGAGCTTTCTAAGCTTAAGGCTGGAGATGAGCTTGCTGATGTGGTTGGACCTTTGGGCAAGCCATCAGATCTTTGCGAAGAGAGCATTGATGAACTCAAGAAAAAGAAAATTGTATTTATCGCAGGTGGTGTTGGTACAGCTCCTGTTTATCCTCAGGCTAAGTGGCTTAAGGAGCAGGGCGTTGACTGTGATGTTATCATAGGAGCCAAGACCAAGGACCTGGTTATCATGGAGGACAGATTCAAATCTGTATGTAACCTTCACATCACAACAGATGATGGTTCCTACGGCAGAAGCGGTATGGTTACCAAGGCTCTTCAGGACCTCTGGGATGAAGGTAACAAGTATGATCACTGCGTAGCGATCGGACCTATGATCATGATGAAATTCGTATGCAAGCTCACAAAGGAGCTTGGTATTCCTACTATTGTAAGCATGAATCCTATTATGGTTGACGGCACAGGTATGTGTGGTGCCTGCAGACTTACTGTTGACGGACAGGTTAAATTTGCGTGTGTTGACGGACCTGAGTTCGACGGACACAAGGTTGACTTTGACCAGGCAATGAACCGTATGAAGCTTTACAAGACTGAGGAGGGAAGACTTTACCTCAAGGCTCAGGAAGGCAAGACACACCACGGTGGCTGTGGAAACTGCGAATGATATAGGGATTCAAAGGTATAAGGTGGAGCAATCCGTATATCAAACTAATATAAAGGAGATCACATATATGGATGGATTTGTAAGAGTTCCTGTTCGTGAGCAGGATGCCAAGGTTCGTGCTACCAATTTCAAGGAAGTATGCCTTGGATATAATAAAGAAGAAGCTGAAAAAGAGGCTGCAAGATGCCTTAATTGCCCTAATCCCAAGTGTGTTCAGGGCTGCCCCGTTTCAATTGATATTCCTGCATTTATCCAGCAGGTTAAGGTTGGCGATGTAGAAGGCGCTTATCAGACAATCAGCAAGTCAAGTGCACTTCCTGCAGTTTGCGGACGTGTTTGCCCTCAGGAGAGTCAGTGCGAAGGCAAGTGCGTAAGAGGAATCAAGGGCGATGCTGTTTCTATCGGTAAGCTTGAGAGATATGTAGCTGATACAGCAAGAGAGATGGGAATTGTTCCCGAGGGAGCCAAGGAGAAGAAGAACAAGAAGGTTGCCATCATCGGATCAGGCCCTTCAGGTCTTACCGCTGCAGGCGACCTTGCCAAGATGGGCTATGATGTAACAATCTTTGAGGCTCTTCACGAGGCAGGCGGCGTTCTTGTATATGGTATTCCTGAGTTCCGTCTTCCTAAGGACGCTGTAGTTAAGAAAGAGATTGAGAACGTTAAGAAGCTTGGTGTTAAGCTTGAGACCGACGTTGTTATCGGTAAGAGCGTAACTATCGATGATCTTATGGAGAAGGAAGGCTTTGAGGCTGTATTCGTTGGATCAGGTGCAGGACTTCCCAGATTCATGAATATCCCCGGCGAGCAGGCTATGGGTGTATTCTCAGCTAATGAGTTCCTTACAAGAAGTAACCTCATGAAGGCTTTTGATGAGAATTCAAGAACACCTATCATGAGACCTAAGAAGTGCGTTGTAGTTGGTGGCGGTAACGTTGCTATGGATGCTGCAAGAACAGCTCTTCGTCTTGGCGCTGAGGTCCACGTAGTATACAGAAGAGGCGAAGAGGAGCTTCCTGCACGTAAGGAAGAAGTAGGACATGCAAAGGAAGAAGGAATCATCTTTGATCTTCTTACCAACCCTGTTGAGATCCATGAGGATGAGAACGGATGGGTTAAGAGCATTACCTGCATCAGAATGGAGCTTGGTGAGCCTGATGAGTCAGGAAGAAGAAGCCCTGTAGAGGTTCCCGGTTCTGAGTTTGAAATCGAGTGCGATGCAGTTATCATGTCTCTCGGAACATCACCTAACCCTCTTATCTCCAGCACAACCAAGGGGCTTGAGGTTAACAGAAGAAAGTGCATCGTTGCTGAGGAAGCAACAGGCCAGACTTCCAAGAAGGGTGTATTTGCCGGCGGTGATGCCGTAACAGGTGCTGCTACAGTTATCCTTGCTATGGGAGCAGGTAAGGCTGCTGCCAAGGGAATTGATGAGTATCTTTCCAATAACTAATTTATATTTTTGATAATAGGGTACATTATCTGTGGAATCCCACGGATAATGTACCTTTTTTTATTTGATTCCTCTGCAACTATGATATAATTATGAGGATTGTATATTGGAGGAATTATGGAAAAAGAAGAACAGATTAAAGTGGCTATTACTGCGGGAATAGTAGCACTCATTTTACTTATTTTGATTTTGTTTCTTGCATTGTCCGGCGGCAAGAAGAATAAAGATAAGGAACTTTCGGATAACATTACGGAAGTAGCTTCTTTAGACGGGTCCCGGAATGCTTCATCAGCTGCCGCATCTTCAAAAGATGACGCCTCAGGCGTAACATCCTCAGCAGCTGCTTCATCTTCATCTGCAGATAAGACTACAGATCAGGCTGCCGACGGTAAATCTTCAGTGGCTTACTCAGAATACTTACAGACAGCCAAGGGAGATGTATCCGGAAACAGCTTTTATGCAACAAATGATCCTCTTCTTAAGGATGTCTATCAGTATGTTCAGTTCGACATTGATTCACAGCTTCAGGAGATGTCTACCTATTGGGCTGATGGAAATGAAGAAGCTGTAAGAGATCTTGCTCATCTTGAGCGCTTTGAGGCCATGTCTTACAGCCTTAAGGGAACTGCTGATTTTTATTATTTTGGAGACCTGGACGATCAGGGCCGCCCCAGCGGTAAGGGCCTTGCTGTATATGCTGATGACCAGTACTACTACGGAGATTGGGCTGAAGGTGTCAGAAGCGGTAAGGGATCCTGGTTTGCTTTTTATCCCCTTTACAGCAATTATGTTGTAACCGAGCATATGTACTCAGGCTCATGGTCAGGGGATAAGCCCAATGGAGAGGGACAGGAGCATTTTGACTACAACCCTGAATTTATGAATTTAGAGGATGTTTATCTTCAGAATGCCATAGGAAGCTATGAGAACAGTCTATATAATGGAGATATGTACATTATCAACGTTGATAAGAACGGCGATACCGACGAATGGCTTGGTACCTGTCATGCCGGCACCTTTGACAGAGTTAATGGCATGGCCAATGACAAGAAGGGCAATGTTCCCGTTCTGAGGATGCGCCAGAACGAGAAGACCCTCTTTTATATGGCGGAGAGTAAGAACAAAAACCTGGGAGTTAAGGGCCTTATTACAGGTGGTACAGTTAAAAAATGAATATCACGATAATCACAGTTGGTAAGATAAAAGAAAAATACTGGAACGATGCCATAGCTGAGTATTCCAAGAGGCTTTCCAGGTATTGCAAGCTTAGCATTGTAGAGGTTGCGGACGAGAAGACTCCGGATAATGCCCCTGCTGCCATTGAGGAGCAGATCAAGAAAAAAGAGGCTGAGAGGATTCTTAAGAACGTAGATGATCATGCTTTTGTCTGTGCTCTGGCAATAGATGGTAAAAAATACTCATCTGAGGGTCTTTCTGAATTTATTAACAGCAAGGCAATCGGGGGCGTAAGCCATATCCAGTTTATTATTGGCGGTTCTTTGGGACTGCATGACAGCGTGCTTTCAAGAGCTGACGGCAAGATCAGCTTTTCTGATATGACATTTCCGCATCAGATGATGAGGGTGATACTGTTGGAGCAGATTTACAGAGCTTACAAGATCATCAGCGGTGAGCCATATCACAAATAATAGAAATAAAAAGTTTTACGGGGAAAAAGATTATATGAGTGAAATCACAGAGCTTAGACTTTCCTTATCCGCTGAGGATGAGAGAAATATTTTTGGGGAAAACGACAATTATATCCGCAAGATCGAGAAGAGTCTTCACGTGGAGATAATTGACAGAAACGGTGAACTTCGTATCATTGGCGACAAGGAAGGTGCCAATAAGGCATCAGGAATTTTGAGAGAGCTGGTACAGCTTTCAAGACGCGGCTCCAGCATTGAGGAACAGAGCGTAGATTATGCTATTTCACTGAAAGAGGATGATTCTAAGGAAGATCCTTCCTACAATAACAATGACAATATTCTTGTGGATATTGACAGAGATGTTATCTGCCACACAATTTCAGGTAAGCCAATTAAGCCCAAGACCCTTGGACAAAAGAAATATATCGATGCCATCAGAAATAAGATGATCGTATTCGGCCTTGGCCCAGCGGGTACAGGTAAGACCTATCTTGCCATGGCCATGGCTATCACCGCTTTCCAGAGAGAAGAGGTCAGCAGGATCATACTTACAAGACCGGCCATAGAAGCCGGAGAGAAGCTGGGCTTTTTGCCGGGAGACCTTCAGAGTAAGGTTGATCCATACCTCCGTCCTTTGTATGATGCGCTTTATCAGATCATGGGAACAGAGAATTTTATCAAGAACATGGAAAAGGGCCTCATAGAGGTTGCACCTCTTGCTTATATGAGAGGTAGAACTCTGGATAATGCGTTTATCATTCTTGATGAGGCACAGAACACTACCCCGGCGCAGATGAAGATGTTCCTTACCAGAATCGGTTTTGGATCCAAGGTTATCATAACCGGTGATGCCACCCAGAAGGATTTATCTCCCGATATAAAGTCGGGCCTTGATATAGCCCAGAGTGTACTTAAGAATATCGATGACATAGGCTTCTGCACACTGACCAGCAATGACGTCGTAAGACATCCTCTGGTTCAGAAGATTGTTAAGGCCTATGAGGATGATGAGAAGAAAGCTGCTAACAAGCAGAAAACAAAAAGTATCAAGAAGCTGGAGCGTCACTAACTGATGGATGGGGAGAATAAGCAGAGTATTATAGATAAAAAATATAAACGGATTTACGGTGGAGTATTTCTGTTTTCGGGGATTTTAGTACTGATAGTTTCTGTTATCCTTGGCAGAAGCTATGAAGTGATATTAAGGAACACAATCAGTACCTTTATAGCAAGCGGAACAGTTATTTTTATGCTGATGGACGCTTTTTCCAGGGGCGAGGATGCATTTTCTTACGATAACTATCATGTAAGGCTTCCCTTTGTGGTCTTTTATATCATCGGACTGTTTCTGGCAGCATCTTTATCCTTTGTGCCCAGTCTGTTCTGGCCTTATATGTCATTTTTCGTTATCCTTGCACTTTTTTCCAATGCAGAGATAGGACTTGTCAGCGGAACAGAGCTGCTTATTATTTCTGTGATGCTTCAGGACAACGGCGGCTGCAGCGAGCTTTTTATGTATATCTTTGCCGGAGCAGTGGCTATAGCGCTGTTCAGGGATCTTAAGGAAGATACGGCTATAGGCTATCCCATAGCGATTTCCCTGATGATGCAGGCGGTTCTGATTGTTGCCTGTAATGTTCTTTTTCAGAACAGAACCCTGTCCTTCAAGCTTTTGTTTGTGCCTGTGATGAATCTGATGATCAATCTGATCATTCTTTTGGGCTTTCTTAACATGTTCGGAGTGTATGTTATCAGAAAGACCAATGACAGATATATGGATATCAATGATCCTGAATTTCCTCTTCTTGTTAAGCTTAAGGAAAAGGACAAGGATGAATATTACAGAGCAATCCACACAGCTTATCTTTCGGAGAGGGTTGCCCGTGAACTGGGACTTAATGAGAGAGCGGTCAAGACCTGCGCCTATTATCACAGGATAGGTGTTCTTGAGGACAAGACCAAGTGGAAGGATGTGGAGCACTTTTATACCGAGAACAATTTCCCGCTGGAAGCTGTGGAATATCTTCATGAGTATATCCAGCCTGAAAAGGGCAGTGCCAGATCCAAGGAAGCGCTTACGGTGCAGCTTTGCGAGACCGTCATTGCTTCAATAATGCTTCTGATAAAAAAGAACAAAAATGCTACAATAAATTATGAGGACCTTATCGAAGGTATCTTCAAAAAGAAAACCGATGCCGGTGAACTTAAGGACTATGATATTACCTTCAGGGAATACGACACAATTCGCAGAATCCTGAAGAGGGAGAAATTATATTATGACTTTTTACGTTGAAAATGAGGTAGATGCCCAGTTTGACTTTGATATTGAGGAAGTTGCAGCCACTGTTGCTTCTAAGGTGCTGGAAGAGGAAGGCTGTCATCATGAGGTGGAGATAAGTCTTATCATCACTGATGATGAAGGCATCAGGGTTATGAACAATGAGTTCAGAGAAATAGATAAGCCCACGGATGTACTTTCTTTTCCCAATGTGAGCTACGAAGAACCCGGAGATTTCTCTGTTATAGACGGAGAGCAGCAGGTGGATCTTCTCAATCCTGACACCGGCAATATTATGTTCGGCGACATTGTTGTCAATGAGAACAGGGTTAGATCTCAGGCAGAGGAATATGGCCACAGTGAGAAAAGAGAATTTGCTTTCCTTATAGCTCACAGCATGCTTCACCTTTGCGGGTATGACCACATGGAACCTGATGAAGCAGCCGTAATGGAGGCAAAACAGGAAAATGTTTTAAAGCTTTTGGGGATAACAAGGGATTAAGAATATATTTTGGGGAGAATATAGTGTATGAAGACTTACACTGAGGAAAAAAGGATTAGACCTGATATTCTGACATCTGTAGTTTTGGGGGCTGTGATCATCATGATGATCTATAAGATCGTCGGAAACAGGATCTATGGAGATCTTGGATCCGGCTTTGGGGCAGCGCCCTTCGCTTTGTTTTATATTTTTTATGCCGGAATTGTTCTTGCGGTTCAGAAGGCTGTCTGGCTCATGGTTAGAATAAGAGCCAGAAGAAGTCAGTTCCTGAATGCTGAGAGCAATATGAAGAGATCCTTCAGGCTGTTTTTGCTTATAAGTTTTGTGTTGGGAATCCTCATGGCTTCCCTGAGCTTTGTGCTTTCCAAGAATTTATTTGGTTCCGGAAGAGGATATCTCCAGTTTGTTCTTATCGGAGTAAGTGTGCTCCTTTTGGGCATGCAGGGCGTTTACAGGGGATATCTTCAGGGACTTGGCTATACAAGACCCATAGTTATAGCTGATGTACTTTTTGCTGTGACATCATTTATTATTGGAACCACTGCATCTTTATTTATGTATTCCTATGGCCTTAAGGTCAATGATCTTTTGCATGTTAAGGAATACAGTGCTATCTACGGCGCCTACGGCTCCATGATAGGGCTTTTGGCTGCTACGTCTATCTGCTGGATTCAGATTCTTGTAAGCTATAACATCAGGAAGGCTGAAATTGCAGAGATAATCAAGAACGGAGCTCCAAGATATCTTGATAATAAAAATGATGTGATCTCCGGAATCAGACCACTTCTGTATATGTATGTGACACCGCCCCTTTTAAGCCTTGTAGGGGAGATAATCTTCATGGCGGTTCATAAGAGCAGCGCCACAGGTACAGAGCTTTTGCTTGAGTACGGCGTTTTATCCGGTAAGATTTTTCCTGTGATCACAGGCCTTGCCATAATATGCTGTCTGCCCTTTATCAAGACCTGGAACAGAGTTATGGCAAGAATTGAGAGAGATGAGTATGAGGTAGCCAGGGACAGACTTAAGAAGCTCATTAAATATTCTTCAGTCATGTTTATTCCTGTGACAATTTTCGTTCTGGCACTGGCAGAGACCATTGTTGTTGCTGTTTTCGGTAAAACAACACCTACAACCAATTCACTGCTTACTCTGGCATCACCGCTTATCATGCTGGCCTGCGCCGCAATGTTCGGTTCCTGGCTCATGAGCCATATGGGCAAATCACTGCTTATGGTGATCAATCTTTCAATTTGCTGGGGAGTATTTATAGCTGCAGGTCTGGTGTTCACCATTGTATTTAAACTTGGAATATACGGAATTGTTCTGGCAGATATTGTCACTTTTGCAATTTATGATATTATTAGTTTCTCAATGATTTTTAAGATGCTTAAGTACAGGCAGGAATTTTTGAGAACATTCCTGATTCCCCTGGCGGCATCTGCCGGTGCAGGACTTGTTGTGTACCTTGTTAATATGATATTTGTAAATCTCATAGGAGATGCTCTGACTCTGCTTATCTGTATGTTGATATTCTGGATCATTTATATGCTGATAATCATAGTGCTTAAGAGGATCAAGACCTATGAGCTTAGGTTTATACCCCTTGGCAATGTCTTTTCGGGAATCTCCCGGAGACTGCAGAGGGAAGAGTTTGAGGAATAGAATTGAGTAAGAAGATTATTGTAGTTGGCGGCGGAGCTGCAGGAATGTGCGCAGCTATATATGCAGCCAGAAACGGTGCGGATGTCACCATTTTGGAAAAGAACGACAGGCTTGGGAAGAAGCTCTCCATGACAGGAAACGGGCGTTGTAACCTCACCAATCTTGATATGAGAGAGGAATACTACAATCTTTCAGCCAGAGGCAGGATGAAGGAATGGCTGGGGATCTACGGCGTTGAGGACGTTATTTGCTTCATGAAGTCCCTGGGCGTTGTTGTAAAAAGTGAGGATGGCTATATTTATCCTGCTTCAGGACAGGCACAGACCATTGTAAACGCACTTAAGAATGAGATAGACAGACTGGGAGTACAGGTTATCTATAATCAGCAGTTTAAGGGGGTTTCAAGGTGCACTGACGGCAGAGGCAATCTTATAGTTAAGACCTCAGCAGCAGAGTTTATTGCGGATGACTGTATCATCAGCACCGGCTCCTTATCCGGAGCAAAGAGCACTCTTTCTACCGGTGACGGCTATTATATCTGTTCAAAGCTTGGCATGACCATCAAGAATACATATCCGGCTTTGGTTGGATTCAAGGTGGATCCCGATGAAGTAATGCCTGAAGCAGGAGTCAGAACAATAGCGGAGATATCCTTCAGTCTTGGCAATGAGGTTATTGCTACGGAATACGGCGAGCTTCAGATAACCAAGGATGGAATCTCTGGAATTCCTGTAATGCAGGCGAGCCGCGAGATTGTCAGATTCGTTGAAGAGAAAAAGCCTGTTTATGCAATAATCAACTTTTTCCCTGATTATGATGAGGAGGACTATAAGGCTCTTAAGAATGATATGCTGCGCCTTAAGGACAACCGCACTCTGGCAGAGTTTTTAAACGGCTATGCCAACAGCAACGTCAATGACATGATACTTAGCCGCATGAAGTTAAGTTCCACCATGAGAATGAAGAATATCTCAGTGAGCATGGCCACCTGTATCCTTGATAATTACAGGAACCTCAAGCTCAAGCTTTCTGAAAGCTACGGATATCAGGCTTCTCAGGTAACCACCGGCGGTGTCAGCCTGGGTGATGTTGGAAGCGATATGTCATATAAGAGGATGCCCGGAGTATATCTTGCGGGAGAGATTCTTGACGTGGACGGAAGATGCGGCGGATATAACCTTCAGTGGGCATGGACCAGCGGCAGTATTGCAGGAACAGCTGCTTCAATTTAAGGACAGATAATGATAAGAATTAATCAGATAAAAATTTTTCACGATATCAACGCGGAAATAAGCCATGATGAGCTTAGCAGAATTCTCAAAAAGAAAGCTGCTAAGCTTTTGCGCGTTTCAGAGAATGATATAAAAGACTTTGAGATAATCAGACATTCCATAGATGCCAGGAAAAAGCCTGAAATCTTCGATATCTACATGGTGGACTTAAGGCTTAAGGGCGGAAGTGAAGAGCAGATTGTAAAGAAGTCCAGAGATAAAAATGCCTCTGTTATCGCAGATAAAAAATATGACTTCTGGAAGCAGGCTCTTAATTCTGATGATAAGGAAGGTCTCATTAAGAAAGCCTCAGCCTGTGATAAGAAGATTGTTGTCATAGGAGCAGGCCCCTCAGGACTTTTCTGTGCCTATGAGCTTGCCCGAAACGGATTTAAACCTCTTTTGCTGGAAAGAGGAGCTGCCGTTGAAAAAAGAATGGAACTTGTTAATAAGTTCTGGGAGACAGGAGTCCTGGATACAAGGACTAATGTTCAGTTCGGAGAAGGCGGAGCAGGCACTTTTTCAGACGGTAAACTCAATACCATGGTTAAGGACAAGGACGGAAGAGGAAGATATGCCCTTTCTGTCTTTACTGTGAACGGCGCCAATAAAAATATCATGTATGAAGCCAAACCTCACATCGGGACCGACATTCTCTGTGATGTGG
>JAEEGI010005423.1_pt1 | contig 29382 bp, 23 predicted proteins | sample 8958751 | NCBI WGS metagenome assembly JAEEGI01 (sample SAMN16246545, study PRJNA631951) | gut metagenome | biome: gut microbiome; feature: rumen; material: KS-attached | host: Bos | place: Iran: Karaj | collected 2018-10 | reverse complement strand
TATGCAAACACCAACTGCATACAAGCGGAACGCTGAGGACAGCGTTCCCTACCGGACATGGTTCAACCATATTACATTGTACAAGTGGTGGGTGCCTTGCCTGGGGCAAAAAAAGAACCGCCCTTGCGGACGGTTCTTTTAATAACACAGCAAAATCAGTTGTATCTCTTGTTTTTGTTCTTTCTTGCCGCCTCGGATTTCTTGCGGCGCTTTACGCTGGGACTCTGGTAGTACTCTTTCTTTCTGAGGTCAGAGAGGACTCCTGCCTTCGCGCAGTTTCTCTTGAATCTTTTCAGTGCGCTGTCAAGAGATTCGTTTTCTTTGACTCTAACTTCCGACATTTATTTCCCTCCCTCCAATACGCCTTATGCTGGCGCTCAAGGGCCTCATACGGCTTTAACAAAATTATTATAAAACATACAAGTCGTCTTGTCAATAGTCAATTATGCCGCGCGGCGCCTTATTAAAGCTCTACGATATAGGCGACTTCGCCGGACTTTTTGACGCGGGAAACCGAGCGCTTTGCGCCGTATTCGAGCGTGAAGCTCCTGTAATCCGCATCGTACTCCGCCTTGGTATAGTTCACGCCCTTGTCAAGCAGGCCGTCCGCGGTGAGGACGCCGTAGAAAACGCCGTCGCTGACTATGGCCGTGTAGGGCGCGTCGCCCTTTTCCCAGCTAAAGAAGGTGAGCTCCTTATACTGCGTCATATCGTCGAAGCTTCCGGAGGAGTAATCCACGAGGTAATTCACTCCGTATTCGGGCGTACACAGGAGGATGTAATTGCCTATATTCACGGCCTCGGAAACCTGAAAATCAAAGTGCTTCAGGAGCGTTCCGGTTTTAAGATCGTATATGTCCGCGCCTGTCCAGGGCGTGCTGTGGACGAGCATGGTACCGCCGAACAGATAGCTCAGCTTCGCCTCGCTGCCCTTCACCCACTCCGGCAGAAGGAGTCTGCCCGTCTCGACGTCGAGGTAGTTCATCGGCTGATTATACATAAGATGCACGGGGATGACCATGTTTGTGCCGCGATAGCCGAACATTTCACCCACCACGAAATCCAGCTCGTAGCGTTCTCCGGGTTTATACTCGCTCCAGGCCGGGATAAAGCTCTCGGCTATATCGAAGGAATCGGCGACCGTCTCGCATTTTTCGTTCAGAAGCGTCCAGCGCCACCACTGGTCGCCGCGAAGATACTGCCCGCCGTCGCCGGTGTTCCTTCTGAGGACGAAGCGCTTTTCGGAGAGGACGTAGACCCCATCCTCATAAACGTCGTCATAAAGGAGCTTCATCTGCGGGTCGTAGAAAAGGCTGCACTTCGTAGAATCGTCGCGGTTTTTAAAACGCTTCACGAGCGCAGCGCCGCCCGGCAGCATAATCACGCTGAGGTTCGCCTCGTCCATGCTGACTACGCGCTCGCCCTTACTGTCGATTATGCCCCAGGCGTTATTCACCGCCGCGCCGATATGCCCGCCGATGAATTGTTCGCCCATGTCCGTGTAAAGATAATCGACAACTACGTTTTCATCCTTGTCAATAACGCCCCAGTAGCCGTCCTTTTTCACGGGGACGAGACCGTTATCGCCCATGCAGCCAATGTCCTGATAGCTGCAGCTTATCGCTTCGCCCGTTCCGGGATTGATCATGCCCCAGCTTGTGCCGTTGTTCACGGCGAAGAAGCCGTTGGGAGCCTTGTCCTTCACGTCGGAAAAGCGGTAATCTATAACGAGATTGCCGCGCTTGTCGATAATGCCCCAGCCGAGCCCGTTATACAAAACGGCGCAGTAATCGCCCTGGAACTTTTTCATGCTCCTGAAGAAGGGGTAAACTACCTCCTTGGCGTCCGCGTTCATGCAGCCGACAGGGCCGTAAAACTCGGAGCCGTAGGTATAAAGCTCGCCCTGAACGTCCTCATCCGTAATCTCCCAGTTCACGGGGATGGGCTCGGGCGACGTATCGGTCTGCCCGTAGGGCTGGAAGGCGGAGAAATACCATTCGCCGTCGATTTTCACCGTTGCGACGCTGTCCTCGATTTCGCGCGTCGTGCCGTTTGAGTATGTAATGAGGACGGTGTATTCGATATTGCCGGTGCTGCCGTTTTCGGAAAGGGCAGTGGGTGTGAGCTCGACGCTGCCCCAATAATCGTTATCCACGGCGCCGGACTGCCCGAGAGCCTTGGAGGCGAAGGGCATGATGGACTGCATCGCGTCCGCATTTACGCCGAAAAGCTTCGCCATGGCGTAGAATGCCTTGGTAACGCCGGGGTCGAAGCACTCTATCATCGCATAAATATCCTGCTCGTTGTAGGCGCTTTCAAGGCGCTTCAAAAGCTTCGCCTGCCCGCTCGACATATCTACTGCGGGCTCGGAATAGGCCGCGTCCTCTGCGGAAGCGGCGGAATCGCCCGAAGGCTCGGAAACGGAGGCCGAGGCCTGCGTAGGAGCGGCGGAAGCCGTCGCCACCGGCTCTCCGCAGCCGGAAAGCGCCGAAAGCAGCAGAGCAAAAACAAGTGTTGCACAGATAATACGCTTCATTTTTATCCCCCGCAGTCTTAGGCCTTGGGCTTGAGAATGAGGTTTACGAGCTTGTTCTTTACTACTATCGTCTTCACAAGCTCCATGCCCTCCATCGCGCGCTTCACCTTTTCATCCTCGCAGGCGGCGGCAACCACGGCCTCGTCCGTCGAATCGGTGGGGAGGGTGACGGTGCTGCGGAGCTTGCCGTTAATCTGGATGGCGAAGGTCTTTTCCGCGTCGACGGTCTTCGCTTCGTCGTACTCGGGCCATGACTGCATGCAGCAGAAGCCGCCGAAACCGAGCTGTTCCCAGATTTCCTCCGCGATGTGCGGCGCGAAGGGGGAGAGCATGAGCAGCAGCGCCTTCATGTCGCCGCGGCTGACGCCCTTATCGTAATATTCGTTCACGAGGGTCATGAGCGCGGCGATGGCGGTATTGAACTTCATATCGAGTATGTCCGCGCCGACCTTCTTTATCGTCCTGTGGATGGAAGCTTCGTTTTCTTTGGAATAAGCCTCGCCCGTGGCGCTCTGCGCGCGCTCGCCGAGGTTCCATATCTTATCGAGGAAGCGCTTGCAGCCCTTCACCGCGTCGCTCGACCAGGGGGCCGCCTTCTCGAAATCGCCTATGAACATGATGTAGAGGCGCATCGTGTCCGCGCCGTACTGGTTCACGATATCCGTCGGGTTAACGACGTTGCCGCGCGACTTCGACATTTTTTCTCCGCCTTCGCCGAGGATCATGCCGTGGCTCGTGCGCTTGGCGTAAGGCTCCTTCGTGGGAACCACGCCGATATCATAGAGGAACTTATGCCAGAAGCGGGAATAGAGCAGGTGCAGCGTCGTGTGCTCCATGCCGCCGTTATACCAGTCTACCTGCTTCCAGTAATCGAGCGCCTCGGGGGAAACGAGCGCGTCGTGGTTATGCGGGTCCATATATCTGAGGAAGTACCAGCTCGAGCCGGCCCACTGGGGCATCGTATCGGTCTCGCGCTCGGCGGGAGCGCCGCAGCGGGGGCACTTCACCTCCACCCAGTCGCGCATCTTCGCGATGGGGGACTCGCCGTTATCCGTCGGCTCATAGCTCTCGACCTCGGGCAGCAGGAGCGGAAGCTCGCTCTCGTCCACGGGGACATAGCCGCAGTGCGGGCAGTGGATTATCGGGATGGGCTCGCCCCAATAGCGCTGGCGGGAGAAGACCCAGTCGCGCAGCTTGAAATTCACCTTTTCGTGGCCGACGCCCTTTTCCTCAAGCCATTTGATGATAGCCTTCTTCGCCTCGGCGACCTCCATGCCGTTGAGGAAGCCGGAATTTACGAGCTTGCCGGTCTCCGTATCGGTGTAGGCGGCCTTTTCAACGTCGCCGCCCGCGACGACCTCGACGATCGGGAAGCCGAACTTCTTGGCGTACTCCCAGTCGCGCTCGTCGTGGCCCGGAACGGCCATGATAGCGCCCGTGCCGTAGGTGGCGAGGACGTAATCGGAGATGCAGATGGGTATCTCCTGGCCCGTGACGGGGTTTATGGCGCTAACGCCCTTGAGCGTAACGCCGGTCTTTTCCTTGTTGAGCTCGGTGCGCTCAAAGTCGGACTTGCTGGCCGCCTGAGCGCGGTAAGCCTTGACCTCCTCGGCGTTAGTGAGCCGGGGGAGCCACTTGTCTATCATCTCATGCTCAGGCGCGACGACCATATAGGTCGCGCCGAAGATGGTATCCGGGCGCGTGGTAAAGATGGTGAGCTTATCGCCCGCCGTCGTGTCGAAATCGAGCTCCGCGCCGCTGGAGCGGCCTATCCAGTTGCGCTGCTGGATCTTTACGCGCTCGATGAAATCGAGGTCGTCCAGATCGTCGATAAGGCGCTGGGCGTACTCGGTGATTTTCAGCATCCACTGGCTCTTTTCGCGGCGGATGACGGGGCTGCCGCAGCGCTCGCACACGTTGTCGACGACCTCTTCGTTCGCCAGGACGCACTTGCAGGAGGTGCACCAGTTGACGGGCATCTTCGCCTTGTAGGCAAGGCCCTTCTTGAAGAGCTGGAGGAAGATCCACTGCGTCCATTTATAGTATTCCGGGTCAGTCGTGCATATCTCCCTGTCCCAGTCGAAGCTGTAGCCGAGGCTCATGAGCTGCTCGCGGAAATGGCTGACGTTCTTCTCCGTGACTATCTTCGGGTGGATGTGGTTCTTGATGGCGAAGTTCTCCGTGGGAAGGCCGAAGGCGTCGTAGCCTATGGGGAAGAGGACGTTATAACCGTCCATCCTCTTTTTGCGGGAGACTACGTCCATCGCCGTATAGGGGCGCGCATGGCCGACGTGGAGGCCGTTGCCGGAGGGGTAGGGGAACTCGACAAGCGTGTAATACTTCGGCTTGTCCGAGCCCGTCTCGGCGGCAAAGCACTTCTCCTCAAGCCATTTCTTCTGCCATTTCTGTTCTATCTTGTGGAACTCGTATTTCATCTATAGGACTTCCTTCACAAATTAGTCTCTCGTAAGGAGGGCCGAAACGTCAACGGTTCCGGCGTCGCTCCAAAGTCTTTCAGGGTCGTAAAAAGCGCGGGACTCGGCAAGGAAAAGGTGCACGACGACGCAGCCGAAGTCCATGAGCACCCAGCCGCAGTCCTTCGTTCCCTCAACGCGGAGCGGGGGCTCGCCGAGCTCTGAGAGCTTCCTCCCCGTCTCGTCGGAAAGGGTCTTAATCTGGGAGCTCGATGAAGCCGTGCAGATAACGAAATAGTCCGCCAGCACGGTTATATCTCCTGTATGAAGGACGGAAATATCCCTGGCGCGCTTTGCGTCCAGCGCCTTGACGATATTTTCCATGACTTCCTTTGTACTTAGCATTTAATTTTCTCCTTAATGGATTATTCTTCGCCGGAAGGGTCTCCTTCGTCCGTTCCGCCGCCTATGGGCTCAGACGAGGGGACGAAAATCGCCTCGCCGCCGTCGTCATGGTTCGGGATATCGGGGGCAGGCTCGGAATCGCCGCCGGCCTCGTCGGGCTCCGGCGCCGGTTCGTCGTCGGGTTCAGGCCCCGGCTCCTCGCCCGTTTCGCCTTCGCCCTCGTCACCCTCGGCGGGTTCTGTGGGGAAGAAGGGATCAGGCTCGCCCTCTTCGCCTTCGCCCTCGGGGAATGCAGGCTCATCCTCGCCATCTTCGCCGGGTTCTTCCGTTTCGCCTTCGTCCACGCCGGTTTCGCCGGTCTCGGCCTCATCATCGCCGTCCGTGGAGGGCGCGGCGTCGGGGTCGGGCTTATGGAGCAGGGCGTAGAAATCGTAGAAGGAATCCTCGCCGCCCGCGATGGTACCGGTGGTGGAATAGAGCTTGCCGCTCGCGTCCCTCGTGAGGATATTGAGGTTCGCGGCCGTGACGTCCTCCTTGAAGGGGTTGAGCTTTTCGTTTATCATCGTAAGCCAGTCGTTGAGGTAGATCGTGCAGTACGAGCCGCCGCGCACGCTGTCGTTATAATTCTCGGGGACGGTGTGGAAGTGGATATCCTCGTTTGTAAGCTTGAGCATCTGCTGGCCGTACCAGACGATGTTGCCGACGGTGAGGTTCGTCTCGACATATTCCTTGAAAATCTTTGCGTAATCATCGATATTCGAGGCGAGGGCGCTGGCGGAAAGGCACTGCTTGGCGAGGGCCTTCATGAAGTCCTGCTGGACGCTGATGCGCTTTATGTCGCCCGCGGCGTAACCGCTGCGGAAGCGCACGACGCCGACGGCCTGCTGCCCGGTGAGGTACTGGTAGCCCGCCGGAACGTGGATATGGAGGTTCTGGGTCGGGTCGTCGTAATTCATGTTCATCGGAACGTCGAAGTAAACGCCGCCAATGGCGTCCACCAGCGCGGTGAAGGCTTCGAGGTCGACGCTTATATAGCTGTCCACGCGGAAGCCGATAAGGTCGGTGATGCCGTCCACAAGGCCCTCCATGCCTCTGCCGCGGAAGGCAAGGATGGTGTTGGCCTTCTTGACGCTCCAGGATACGTTCACGAGCGTGTCGCGCGGGATGCTCACGAGGTTGAGCTCACCCTTCACCGTGTCGAGCGCGCCGACTATCATCGTGTCGGTATTGCCGTTGCCCTGGTCGTTGCCTATGAGCAGGAAGGTGTAAACGCCCTCCTTGCGCGAAGCGGAAAGGGCGTTGGCCGGGGCCGTGCCGTCGTCAATTTCGCCGTTCTCCCGCTCAAGCCCGTCAATCGGCGCCGAAACGCGCCCCTCCGCGCGGCTCGAAAGGCCCGGAGACGAAACGTCGGGCGGACGGACGATGACCTTGTAAAGCGCGAAGACAGCCGCGAAAATAAGAACGATAACGAGGACGATTATGAGCCGCCTGAGTACCTTTTTCTTCTGGTAGGCCGCGACCTCGGCCTCTATCTTCGCCCGTTCCTCGCTCGAGCGCTTACGGTGCTCCTCCGTGTCGAGGGCGGCCTGCGCCTTTTCTATTTTGCCGCGGGCGAGTATGTCAAGGAGCGTTTTGCGCCCCTGTTTTGCCGGTTTTGACGCGGAACCCTTGCCCGCGTGGGATTTTGTGCCTGTGTTTCCGAAAAGTTTCATTTTTTTCTTTACCCCTTAGAGTAAACGCTCTTTGTTCGCTGCCCGCCTGAGCGGGCTGTATATTTGGAATTTCTGTGTAATCGGGCGTTTTTCCGCCCTGCAAAATCGCGGCGTCTGCTTTCGGCGCGTCGGGGACGACGCGCCCTACAGGGCTGCGAATCAACTGTATGGCTGCGGCGCAGCGATGCGGGTGCCCTGCCTCAATCGGCGCTGAGCAAATATTCCAGCGCCTTCTGCGACATCGGGTGCGGCTGCGAGCCGCGCGAAGAAACGTCCTCGATGCTCATTTTAAGGCCCAGGACCAACGCCGCGTCAAGGTTTTCGTATGCAAGGCGGCGCAGCTCGTCAACTCCGTCGAAGCTGCGGTTCGGCTCGATGTAATCAGCCATGTAGATTATCTTTTCCAGCAGGGTCATGTTGTCGCGCCCCGTGGTGTGCCAGCGGATGGCGTCGCGGACCTTTTCGCTTATGCCAAACTCGGCGTAGGCCATGTCCGCGCCCGTTTTCGCGTGGAGAAGCTTGGGGCTTTCCCGCTCAAAGGTATCAATTAGTGTACCATATTTCTCACATAATATCAACTGTTCATTTTCACTGCATTTTTTGGTAATATCGTGTAAAATTCCGGCAGCGGCGGCGGAATATGTGTCCTCGCCCCATCTTTCCGCGAGGCGCACGGCCTCCTGCTCGCAGCCCTCGACGTGGGGCACGCGCTTTGGGTCAAGCAGCTCGCGCGAGCGCTCGCGCAGCCACGAAAGCTCGGGTCTGACGCCGAAAAACCGGTTTTTCACTATGTAGGCGTACACCGCCGGGGCGAGGTACTCCGCGCCCGAGGCGCTTTGAAGCAGCGCGCGCAGCTCGGTCGAGGAAACGACGACCGGCTCTATGGGCACGATGTCTACGCGCGCGCCCCAGTCGCGCCGCAGCATCTCCGCGTAATCGCGTATCTCCCTGCTCGCGTCCTCGCGGTCGAGGACGGCAAGGCGCGCCTCGCGCAGAATTTCCTCCACCTTGTACCAGGCGGTGAAATTGAGGAACATGTCCGTTCCCATCATGAGGAAGAATTCCCCGTCCGGGTAAATGCGGCGCAGCTCGCGCAGCGTGTCCACGGTGTAGCTTTTGCCTCCGCGCCGAAGCTCTATGTCGCATACCTCCGCGCGCGGGACCTCATCGAAGGCCAGCCGCGCCATTTCAAGGCGCTCGTCCGCCGTCGGGGAATTTACCGGCAGCTCCTTGTGCGGCGGCTGCGCCGTCGGTATGATGAGGAGCTTATCCAGCCCGAGGCTCTCCACGGCCGTCCGCGCGGCCTTTATGTGGCCCGTGTGCGCGGGGTTGAAGGTTCCTCCGAATATTCCGATTTTCATACGCGATAGTCCCTCCCTCAGGTGGCTTCCGCCTATTTTTCCGCCCAGTTTTTCGCTTTTTTGATTCTGTCCTTCATGCCCACGCCGCTGTCGTCAAGCAAAAAGAAGAACAGCAGCAGACCAATCGCCGCGAGGACGTATTTGAAACATTTTTTCATCTTCCCGCCTCGTTTCCGGTTTTGTGTAAAGGCAAAGCGCTTGATGTGTAGATGTGTAAATGTAATGTGGTTGATGATTACACCCAAAACTATGGTCGGCAGCAATGTGGGACGGGGGCTTGCCCCCGGCAGGGCACTTGCCATTTGTACATTGTAATATGGTTGATACCTGTCCGGTAGGGAACGCCGTCCCCGGCGTTCCGTCGCGGCAAAGCCACGAAAAGGCGACCTCTCAGGCGCTTCACGCCAGCTCCCCTTATCCAAGGGGAGCGAAAGCAGACCGCGCTATGCGCGGCGGGTGGTCGAGGTCGCCCGCTCCTACAGTATAGGATTTTTACATTCATTAACCATATTGCAATGCGCGAAGCGCAATTCATTTGGCGAATGCCGCAATTCACGTCCGAGGGACAATTCACTGCGGCGCGCAGCGCCGCCTTATTTCAAGCTTATCTTCGGTTCCTTCGGATTTGCCTTATACAGCACGAAGCGGCTGCCTATCACCTGAACGCCCTCCGCGCCGGTTTTTTCGGCTATTTCGTCGCAGGCTTCGCGCGCCGTGAGCAGCGAATTTTCGAGGACTCTGCCCTTTATGAGCTCGCGCGCGGCGAGCGCGTCCTCCGCCTGCTTTATTATATTCTCCGTAACGCCGCCCTTGCCGACGTAGAGTATCGTATCCTCGCCGTTGGCTATGCTTCTGAGCTTCGCTCTTTCTTTTCCGGTCAGCATGGTTTATTCTCCTTAAAATATTCGTCAAGCTTTGTTTTCATCGCGCGAAGCGCCTTGCCCCGGTGAGAAACGCCGTTTTTCTCCTCCGCCGAGACCTCCGCGAGCGTCCTGCCGAAGCAGGCCATGTAAAATATGGGGTCGTAGCCGAAGCCGTTCTCCCCGGCGGGCGACTGGGTAATCTCGCCCTCGCACTCGCCGCGTGTAACAAGCTCGTCGCCGTTCGGGAAAACCGCCGCTATACATGAGACGAAGCGCGCGCTCCTTTGTTCCTTGCCGCGCATATTGCTGAGCAGCAGCTCGACGCGCTCTTCGTCCGTGGCGCAGTTTCCGTAACGCGCCGAATAAATCCCCGGCGCGCCGCCGAGCGCGTCTACGACAAGGCCGGAATCGTCCGCTATGGCGGGGATACCAGCAGCAAGACATGCCGCGCGCGCCTTGATGAGCGCGTTTTCCTCGAATGTCGTGCCCGTTTCATCGGGCTCTACCTGTATGCCCGCCTCGCTCTGCGAAAGGACGCTCACGCCCGCCTCGCCGAGGATTTCGCGCATTTCGCGCAGCTTGCCCTTATTGTTGCTGGCAAGCACGAATTTAACCTCACTCATCCAGCAGCGCCCTCACAAAATCGTCACCGTCAAAGTCGATAAGGTCGCCCGCCTTTTCGCCGACGCCCACGAGCTTCACGGGGATGCCCATTTCCTTCGCCACGGCGAAGACTATGCCGCCGCGCGCCGTGCCGTCGAGCTTCGTGAGGACGACGCCGGTAACTCCCGCCGCCTCGGAAAACTGCTTGGCCTGGATTAGCCCGTTCTGGCCGGTCGTCGCGTCGATTACAAGGAGGTTTTCGCGGCTTGCGCCGGGAAGCTCCCTGTCGATTATTTTGTTGATTTTCGCAAGCTCGTTCATAAGGTTCTGCTTATTGTGCAGGCGGCCCGCCGTGTCGCAGATGATAATGTCCGCGCCGCGCGCCTTCGCCGCCGCGATGCCGTCGAATATAACGGCGCCGGGGTCGGAGCCCTCCTCATGGCGCACTATGTCCGCGCCCGAGCGCTCGGCCCATATCGTAAGCTGCTCGGCAGCCGCCGCGCGGAAGGTGTCGCCCGCGCAGAGGAGGACTTTTTTGCCCTCGGAAACATAGCGCGTGGCGAGCTTGCCGATAGTCGTCGTCTTGCCCACGCCGTTTACGCCGATGACGAGGATGACCGAGGGCTTCGAGGAAGTATCGAGCGAAGTATCCTCAAAGGCGAGGATTTCCTTCAAAATTGCCGCGAGCGCGTTTCTTATCTCCTCCGCGCCGCGCAGTCCCTTCTTTTTCACTTCCTCGCGCAGCTTTTCCACGCAGTCCATCGCGAGCTCCACGCCCACGTCCGCCGTAATAAGCGTTTCCTCTAGCTCGTCGAAAAATTCGTCGTTGGCGCCGGTGAAGCTGTCGAACATGCCGTGAAGCTGGTTCGTGATATTGCTCCTTGTTTTGCTGAGTCCTTCTTTGATTTTTCCGAAAAATCCCATAATTTCGCTCCGAATCAGTATTTTTTCAGCGCTTCCTCAAGGTCTATGCTCAGAACCTTGGAAACGCCCTTTTGCATGGTAACTCCGTAAAGCACGTCCGCGCGCTCCATGCTGCCGCGCCGGTGGGTTATGACGAGGAACTGCGTGTTGGCGCAGACCTTGTGCAGATAATCGGCGAAACGCGCCACGTTCTTTTCGTCGAGCGCGCTCTCTATCTCGTCGAGCACGCAAAACGGCGTCGGGCGCACCTTCATAATCGCAAAATACAGCGCGATAGCGACGAAGGCGCGTTCGCCGCCGGAAAGCAGCGTAAGCGTTTTCTGCGTCTTGCCCGGGGGCTGGACCCGTATCTCGACGCCGCAGTTGAGAACGTCCGCCTCGTCTTCAAGCTCGAGCGTCGCCGCGCCGCCGCCGAAGAGCTCGCGGAAGGTCTCCTTGAAGTTTTCGTTTATGAGGCGGAACTGCGTGAGGAAAATTTCCTCCATTTCGCGCGTAACGTCGCCTATGAGCTTTTCAAGCTCGCCCATAGCGCCGAGAATGTCGTCCCGCTGGCCGGTGAGGTAGGTGTAGCGGCCGTTCACGCGCTCATATTCTTCGATGGCGCCGATGTTCGGCGTCCCGAGCGCGGAGATTTCGCGCTTGAGCTCGCTTGCGCGCTTCGTCGCCTTCGATACGCTTTCAAGCTCCATGCGCTGGCGCTGCGCCGCGCTGCGGGATAATTCGTACGTGTCCCAGAGCTTGTCTACGAGCTGCTTTTCCTCCATGTCGGCGGCCTGCTTGCGCTGCTCCACGCGCGCCCAGGCGCGTTCCAGCTCGACTATTTCGCCGTTTTTCTCCTGCGCGAGCTTTTCGTTTTTCGCGCGGCGCGCCTCGGCTTCGTTCCGGCGGGCTATGTTTTCGTCGAGCCTTGCGCGGACGGCTTCTATTTCGCTTCTCAGCGCCGCGGCCTCGTTTTCGAGCATTGCCGCCTCGCCGGAAAGGACGGTTCCCTTCTGGCGCAGGGCGGTTATCGCGGCCTTTTTCTCGTCCGCCTGTGCGGAAAACTCCGCGAGCAGGCCCTCCCACTCCGAAATATGGCGCTCGACGGCGCTTTGCTCGGACATGAGGGAGGATGCGCGGCTGCGCATCGCGTTCAGGCGCTCGGTCAGCGCGTTCAACCGCCGGAGCTGCTCCTCGCGCCCTCTGGTGAGCGCGGCTATCTTTTCGCGCAGCTCCAGCGCCGCCTTCTCGTGCTTTCCGGCCTCGGACTGCGCCTCGGCGCAGTCGGCTTCGCTTTTACGGATAAGGCTTTCGCCCGCTTCGAGGGTTTTGGCGTTCTGGCTGTCCGCCTCCTCGAGCGAGGCGCAAAGGAATTCGCGCTGCGAAATTTCGGTTTCGAGCTTCAAAACGGCGTCCTGCGTTTCGCGCAGCTCGGTCTGTAAAAGCTCCGTTTCATACTCTGCCTCGGCGCTCAGGCGCTGCGCTTCGCCGAGCTCCGCGCCGCTTTCGCTGAGCTCCGCCTTGATTTTTTCAAGGCTCGCCCGCAGGCTGTCCAGCTCGTTCGCGCGGGAGATTATGCCCACGTTCTTCGCCGCGCTGCCGCCCGTCATCGAGCCGCCGACGTTCATTACCTGCCCGTCGAGCGTGACCATTTTCATGCGCGTTTTCACGCGGCGGGATATGCCGATGGCGCTTTCAAGGTCCTCGACAACGACGACGTGGCCGAGCAGATTGCGGACGATGGGCGCGTATTTATCCTTATAATCAATGAGGCGCGAGGCAAGGCCGATGACGCCCGGCTCGTCCTCGAGCTCGGGAAGCTCCAGCTCCGAGCCCCGGATGACGGAAATGGGCAGAAAGGTCGCGCGGCCGGCGTCGCGGCGTTTGAGCATGTTTATGCCCGCCTTGCCGTCCTCCTCGCGGTCAACCACTATGTGCTGCATCGAGTCGCCGAGCGCGGTCTCTACCGCCATAGTGTATTCGTCCGGCACGCGGATGAGCTCCGCCACCGTGCCGTGGACGTTTTTCAGCGCGCCGCCGCGCTGGGCCTGCATGACGGCCTTGACCGCGCGGGAAAAGCCCTCGTATTCCTTCTTCATGTCGCCGAGGAGCTGAACGCGCGAGGCCACGCGGTTTTCCTCCATTTCGAGCGCCGTTCTGCGCTCCTTCAGTTCCTCCGCCTTCTTCGCGCGCTGCGCCGCCTTCATGCGGAAGCCCGCGATGCGGTTTTCGATGCTCGTGAGCGCTTCCTTCTGCTCGCCGAGCTCCTTTTTGCGCGCTTTTAGGGCGCTGCGCTCCGTTTCGAGGCGCTCCGCGCTGCCCTCGCGCTCGGATTTTGCGGTTTCGACGCGAGCGCGCTGCTCGTTCAGCGCGGAAACGAGCGCTTCATGGCGCGCCCGCGCGGCTGCCGCCGCGTTTTCCTCGGCTGCGGCTGCGGCAAGGAGGGAGTTCATCTCCGCTTCACTCTCGCTCGCCGCAGAGTCCGCCTCGCCGGATTCGTCCGTGAGGGCGGCGCAGTCGGCGTCTATGGAGGCAAGCTCGGCGGTGATTTCGCCGATGCGGGCGCGCTGATGCTCTATCTGCTCGCGCAGGCTCCCGTCGCGCCCCGTCTGCTCGCTTATTTCAAAACTGAGGCGGTCTATCGTCTCGTTATTGCTCTTTATATTAGCCTGCTTAACAGCAAGCTCGCTGTCCTTATCAGCAGCGCGCCCTTCGAGGGCGGAAATCTCCGCGCGCAGCTCCTCGCTGCGCTCCTCCCGCTCGCGCAGAGCGCCGGAAAATTCCTCCGCCGCGCCGTACATAGCCTGCAGCTCCGCCTTCGCCTTTTCGAGCGCGTCGCCCATGTCGGCGTACTCCTCGCGCAGCGCGGCGCTCTTCTCGCCGAGCTTGTCGAGCGCGTCCATCCATATCGAAATTTCAAGGCCGCGCAGCTCGTCGCGCAGCGTGAGGTATTTTTTCGCAACCTCCGCCTGCTTGCGAAGAGGCTCGACACTCAGCTCCAGCTCGCTTATCTTATCGTTTACGCGCACGAGGTTTTCCGCGGTTCTGTCCAGCTTTCTCTGCGATTCCTCGCGCCTGTAGCGGTAGCGCGAAATGCCCGCCGCCTCCTCGAAAACCTCGCGGCGGTCGATGCTTTTTGCGGCTAAAATCTCGTCCACGCGGCCCTGGCCTATCATGGAATAGCCGTCGCGCCCGAGGCCCGTGTCCATGAAAAGCTCGTTTACGTCCTTCAGGCGCACGGAGCGCTTGTTTATGTAATATTCGCTTTCACCGCTGCGGTAATAGCGCCGCGTCACGGTAAGCTCGCCCGGTTCGGCGGAAAACGCGCCCGCCGAGTTATCGAGGATGAGGCTCACCTGCGCGAAGCTGAGCTTGCCCAGCTCCTGCGTGCCGCCGAAGATAACGTCCTCCATCTTCGAGCCGCGAAGCGCCTTCGTGCGCTGCTCGCCGAGGACCCAGCTTATCGCGTCGGATATATTCGATTTTCCGCTGCCGTTCGGCCCGACTATGGCGGTTATCTCCTTTTCAAAGGAGAGGCGCACCTTCTCGGGAAACGATTTAAAACCCTGAATTTCCAGCGCTTTCAGATACATCAGTGCCGCTCCAATACTGCTATTTCGCCGTCCGGCACTTCCGCCGGGCGGATTTTTAACTCTTTTAAACCGAATTTATCGCGCAGATATTCGACGTTGCAGCGCTTCTGCCCCGTCATCACCGAAACGCGCGAGGCTTTCACGCCGAGGGTGACGCTCTCCGCCCCGACGAGCGAAGAAAGCGCCGCCTCGGCCTTGCCGCGCCAGATGCGCGAATAGACCATTTCACCCAGCGCGGGATGATACGCGCCGCCCGCCGCCTCGCCGCCGGAAAGCTCGTCCGAGGGGTTGAGCCCGAGGCGGATTATCTTCACGCCCGCCGCCTCGAAAACGGGGACGATGCGCGCGCAGAGGCTTACCGCGTCCTCGACCGTGTGCTCACGGTACTTCCCGCGCCGCCAAAGCTCATAGAGCGGCGTATCGCGCAGTATCACCGCCGGGTAAATCCTGACTCCCTCCGGCGCGAGCGCGGCAAGCTCCCTCGCCGTGTATATGCTTTCCTCCCCGCTGTCTCCGGGAAGGCCCGTCATCATCTGCAAAATGAGCGAAAAACCGCTCTCCTTAACCATTTTCGCCGCGCCTCGCGTGGCCTCCGCCGTATGTCCGCGCCCGGAAAGGCGCAATACGCCGTCGTCCATCGACTGGGCGCCGAGCTCCACCGTTTCCACGCGGTACTTTTTAAGGAGCGCCAGCGCCTCGGGCGTAATCCTGTCCGGCCGCGTCGAAACACGCAGGGCGGCGACCTCGCCTGTCGCAAAATGCTCCGCCGCGGCGCTGAGAAGCGCCTCCTGCTCGGCGCGGTCTATCGCCGTGAAGCTCCCGCCGTAAAAGGCCAGCTCCGCGCCCGTAACTCCCGCTTTGCGCGCCTCGGCGACGGCCTCATGAACCGTTTCGGGCGTCGCGGGGCTGAGCCGGCCGGAGATTTTGCGCTGGTTGCAGAAAACGCAGTCGTTCGGGCAGCCCAGATGCGGCACAAAAACGGGGATAATCCTTCTTTTCGGCGTCATTTGCGGCGCTTTTCCAGGGCGTTTTTCGCCGCGTTCTGCTCGGCTTCCTTCTTCGTTTTGCCGCTGCCTACGCCGGCTACGCGCCCCGCGATCCGAACCTCCGCGCTGAAAACCTTACTGTGGTCGGGGCCGCTTTCGTCCGTTATAACGTAGCTCGGCGAGCTCGCGCCGCCGCGCTGAACCCGCTCCTGAAGGCGGGTCTTATAATCGTGACTGCCGGTTTTCTCGGCGCTCGAAACCTCGTTCAGAATAAAGGTGTAGACGAATTTCTTCGCCTCCTCAGCGCCGCCGTCAAGGTAGATCGCAGCAAGCACAGCCTCGACCGCGTCCGCGATGATTGAGGGGCGTGTTCTGCCCCCGCCCATTTCCTCCCCGTGTCCGAGACGCAGGAATTCACCGAGCCCCAATTTAGTCGCGACGCGCGCAAGGCTCTGCTCGCATACGAGCTCCGACCTGAGCTTCGTCATTTCACCCTCCGGCTTATCGGGGTAGGTGCGGAAAAGGCACTCCGCGCTGAAATAGCCGAGGATGGAATCCCCTAAAAATTCCAGCCTTTCGTTGCAGCCCGCCCTGCCGCTGCCCCGCTCGTTGGCGTAGGAGCTGTGCGTAAGCGCAAGCTCGAGCATTGCCGGGTCACGAAAGCTGTAACCAAGTCTTTTTTCAAGTGTGTCCATTATATTCCTCTCGTTATAAATCAATGTGCAAGTATCTCAAACGAGTGCCCGGCGAAGCGGGTCTCGCATAGCTTGGCGCTTTGCCGCCAAGCGTAATCGTATTTTATATTATAATTTCTGTTTTTGACGGGGCTTCGCCTCGGCAAAAACACCGACCTCTCGCGCCGACCAAGGAGGCGGGAGCCGAAGAGCGGAGCCGACGCGATGAGCGCGAGTATCTCAAACGAGAGCCCAATGAAATGGGTCTCGTTTGAATTATCGTTTGAATTATTTGCTTTCCTCCGGAATCTCCATTGCTTCCAGCAGAGATGTTATCTCTTCGCTTACTCCTGCCTGCGCCGAACGGACCGCCTGCCCTATGGCGAGGCTTATTTCCTTCTCCTTCGACGAGCCATGCGCCTTGATAACGGGCTTTGTCAGGCCGAGCATGATGCTCCCGCCGACGCCGAGCTTGCCCTTGAGGGCGTAAAGGTCGTTTTTCAGCATGGCGGCGGCGAGCTTGTTCTTCACGTTTTTATACATGATGCCCTTGAGCTCGGAGAGCAGGAAGCCGATGGCGCCCTCCATGGACTTGAGCATGATATTGCCGGAAAAGCCGTCCGTCACGATAACGTCCACCTTGCCGGAAAGCGCGTCCGTGCCCTCGACGTTGCCGACGAAGTTTATCTTCCCCGCTTCGGCTGCCGCCGTGAGGAAGGCGTGGACCTGTTTTTGCAGCGCGCCGCCCTTCGTTTCCTCCGCGCCGATATTGAGGAGTCCCACCGTCGGGTTCTCGACGCCGAGCTCGTATTTGGCGTAGGCGTAGCCCATGAACGCGAACTGCACGATGTATTCCGCCGTACATTCGGCGTTGGCGCCCACGTCGAGCAAGATCGACTCCGTGCCCTTCATCGTGGGGACGGTCGGAGCGAGGCAGGCCCTTCTTATGCCGCGTATGCGCTTGACTATGAGCGTCGCGCCCGAAAGGAGCGCGCCCGTGGAGCCTGCGGAAACGACAGCGTCGCCGAGCCCGTCGCGCAGCATATTGAGCGCTACGGTCATGGACGAATCGCGCTTTTCGCGGCAGGCCTTGGCCGGGTCGTCCTCCATTGTGACGACCTGGGAGGCGTTTACTATGGATACCCCGTCGGGGAGGTTTGTCATGCCGATAGCCTCGAAGCAGCGCAGAATCTCTTCTCCGCTGCCCACAAGGACGATGTCCGTTCCGTACTCCTCACGGGCCTTCAGCGCGCCCTTGACCACTTCCAGCGGCGCGTTATCGCCGCCCATGGCGTCAACGATTATCTTCATTTCTGACTGTTCCTTTCGGATTATTCAAAGCCGAGCTCGGCAAGCAGCGCCAGCGAGCGCTTCGATATTTCGGCGTTTTTGTTGCGCTTGCCCTTCACCTTGTAGCCGAGGGACTCCATGATGCCGAAGTTCACGTTCATCGGCTGGAAATTGCCGACGCTGCCGCCGCTGACGTAGGCCGCGAGCGCGCCGATAGCCGTCTGTTTCGTGAATCTCGGGGCCGGCTCGCCCAAAACCTCGCAGGCCGTGTTTATCCCCGCGAGCATGCCCGAGGCGGAGGACTCGACATAGCCCTCAACGCCCGTCATCTGCCCGGCAAAGCGGATGCGCTTGTCGCTTTTCAGGGCGTAGGTATCGTCCAGAAGGCCGGGAGAATCTATATAAGTATTGCGGTGCATAACGCCGTAGCGCACAAACTCGGCGTTTTTCAGCGCCGGTATCATCGAGAAAACGCGCTTCTGCTCGCCGAAAACCAGGTGCGTCTGGAAGCCGACGATGTTATAAAGGCTGCCCTCGCGGTTATCCTTGCGGAGCTGAACGACGGCGTAAGGCTCGCGCCCGGTCTTCGGGTCAACGAGGCCGACGGGCTTGAGCGGCCCGTAGCGCAGCGTATCGACGCCGCGCCTCGCCATTACCTCCACGGGCATGCAGCCCTCGAAAACTCCGCCGTCGTCAAAGCCGTGAACCTCCGCCTGACGCGCCGCGCAAAGCTCCTTCCAGAAGGCGGCGTACTCCTCCTCCGTCATGGGGCAGTTTACATAATCCGGCGTACCCTTATCGTAGCGCGAGGCAAAGTAGGCGCTGTCCATATCTATGCTCTCAAAGGTGACGATGGGGGCGGCGGCGTCGTAAAAGTTCATGTAGGCCTTCTCCGGCGGGAAAAGGGAACGTATCGTATCGCTGAGCGCCTCGCTCGTGAGCGGCCCCGTGGCGATGATGACGCGCCCGGCGGGGATCTCGGTAACCTCGCCCTCGACGACTTCGACGAGCTCGCTCGTTCTTATGCGCTCGGTGATGGTTTTTGCAAAGCCCACGCGGTCGACCGCCAGGGCGCTTCCGGCCTCGACGCGGTTGGCGTCGGCGCTTTCCATGATAACGGAGCCGATGCGGCGCATTTCCTCTTTGAGGAGGCCGACGGCGTTCGTAAGCTCGTCGCTTCTGAGGGAATTGGAGCAGACGAGCTCGGCAAAATCGTCCGAAACGTGGGCGGGAGTGCGCTTGTGGGGCTTCATCTCCATGAGGCGGACGGGAACGCCGCGCTTAATGAGCTGCCAGGTCGCCTCGCAGCCGGCGAGCCCCGCGCCGATAACGGTTACTTTCTCCATCAGGCTTCTCCCTCCGCCGTTTTGGTCTTTTTGGCGGCGGTTTTCTTCGCCGCGGGTTTTTTCGCGGCAGTCTTTGCCGTAGTCTTTGCCGTAGTCTTTGCCGCAGTCTTTGCCGCAGTCTTTGCCGCAGTCTTCTTCGCGGCGGGCTTTGCTTCGGCGTTCTCCGCCGGCGCTTCCGCGTCGGGGCCCGGGGCGGCAGCCTTTTTCACGTAGCCGCGCTTATCCTCGGGCAGGAAGTTCGGGCAGTTTTCGTTTATGCAGAAGGGCTTTTTGAAGCCGCGCCCGGACTTTTTAAAGAGCGTATGCCCGCACTCGGGGCAGTTGTCCTTCACAGGAACGTCCCATGTCATGAAGCCGCATTCCGCGCCGCGCTCGCAGGCATAGTAGGCGTAGCCCTTCTTCGAGGTGCGCTTGAGGATGCGCGAGCCGCACTTCGGGCACTGGCCCGGCATCTCTACGACTATGGGCTTGGTATTGGTGCACTCCGGGTAACCGGGGCAGGCGAGGAAACGCCCGAAGCGCCCGGTTTTAACGACCATGTGGCGCCCGCATTTCTCGCATATTTCGTCCGTGACCTCGTCCGGAATCTTTATCCTCACGCCGTCGAGCGCCGCCTCAGCCTCGTGCATGGACTTATCGAAGCCGACGTAGAAATCGGCAAGGACGCTCTTCCAGTCCTTTTCTCCGTTCTCCACGCTGTCGAGCGTCGCCTCCATCTTCGCGGTAAAGGCGACGTCTACGATGTCGTTGAAGCGTTCGAGCATGAATTTAGTCACGGTCTCGCCCAGCATCGTCGGCTTGAGGACCTTGCCCTCCTTCACGACGTATTCCCTGTCGAGGATCGTGGACATCGTGGGCGCGTAGGTGCTGGGACGGCCTATGCCCTTCTCCTCCATCGCGCGGATAAGCGTATCCTCGGTGTAGCGCGCGGGCGGCTGGGTGTATTTCTGCTCGGTGACGACGTTTTTAAGCGAGACCTCCTCGCCCTCCTTAAGCTCCGGCAGCGGGCGCTGCTTGAGCTCGGTATCGTCGTCGCCGGTATCATAAATTTTGGTGAAGCCGGGGAACTTGACGGAGGAATGCGTCGCGCGGAAAAGCCAGCCGGCGGAAACGGAATCTATGGAAACGCTGTCGTAGACTACGTTTGCCATCTGGCTTGCCATGAAGCGGTTCCAGATAAGCTTATAAAGCCTGTGCTGCTCGGCGGTAAGGTCCTTCCTTATGCGCTCGGGCGTGAGCTCCACATCGCTCGGGCGGATGGCCTCGTGCGCGTCCTGCGCGTCCTTTTTCGTCTTGAAAAAGCGCGTAGTCTCCGGGTAATAGGCCGCGCCGTAGTTATTTACGATAAAATTCTTCGCGGCGGCCTGCGCTTCGCGCGAAACGCGCAGCGAATCGGTACGCATATAGGTGATGAGACCTACGGTGCCGACGCCGGCGATCTCGACGCCCTCATAAAGCTGCTGCGCTACGCTCATCGTGCGGCGCGGCGTCATGTTCAGCTTGCGCGAGGCCTCCTGCTGGAGCGTGGAGGTTATGAAGGGCGCGGAGGGGCTGCGCTGCCTGTCGGTGCGCTTCACGGCGGCGATGGTGAAGGGCGAGGAACGGATCTCCGCCTCGGCAGCCTTCGTCTCCGCCTCGTTTTTAAGCTCGCACTTCTTGCCGTTTTTCCCGTAAAAATGCGCCGTGAACTCGCCGCCGTCGGCGCAGGCGAGGACGACGTCCATGAGCCAGTATTCCTCCGGGACGAAGGCGCGGATCTCGTTTTCGCGGTCAACCACCATGCGCGTCGCGACGGACTGGACCCTGCCTGCGGAAAGGCCGCGGCGCAGCTTCGTCCAGAGCAGGGGGCTGAGCTGATAGCCCACGATGCGGTCGAGGATCCGGCGCGCCTGCTGCGCGTCCACGAGGTTCATGTCGATGGCGCGGGGCTTCGTGATGCTCTCGGTTACCACGCGCTTTGTTATCTCGTTGAAGGTGACGCGCAGGGTCTTGTCGTCGGGAAGCTCCAGAAGCTCCTTCAGATGCCAGGAAATAGCCTCTCCCTCGCGGTCCGGGTCGGTCGCGAGATAGATGACGCTGGCCTTCTTGGCTGCGCTTTTCAGCTCCGCTATTTTATCCTCGCGGCCCTTGATGGGCTGATAATCCGGGACGAAGCCCGCCTCGATGTCAACGCCCATCTTGCTCTTCGGAAGGTCGCGCAGATGGCCCATCGAGGCCGTTACCTTATAATCTCCGCCGAGATATTTTTCTATGGTTTTCGCCTTTGCCGGAGACTCGACTATCACCAGCGCGGTGTTGGATTTTGCCATTTTACCCGCTCCTATGTTTTTGGGTAAACGCCGGGCAAAGCTCAGTATTCCGGTCTGTTCGGCGTTTACCGGTTAAATTTTAATCGTCAATTATCTTCAGCCCGCTCCCGCCCGCGCTGACGAGCCCTTCAAGCTCAAGAAAGGTTATCGCGGAAAGGACCTCCTGCGCGGGAAGCTTAGTCCGTTCGATAAGCTCATCCGTCTCGGAAGCGCCCGCTGCGACGGCGCTTAAAACAGCCGCCTGCTCGGGCGAAAGGGCGAGCTCTTCTTTTAGGTCAATATATTCCATGCTCTTTTGCTTGTCAACTGCTTTTTTGCCGCTCTGCCTGTCCGCCCTGCCGGAAACCAGCTCCGCCGCGCGCAGGACGGCGGCTATCGGGGAACGGTTTTTCTTCTCGCGTTTTTCAAGCTTTTCCGGGAAACGCCAGCGGTAAGAGCTGAGAGCGTCCCAGCCGCTCGTTATGAGCGCCGCTCCGTCTTTAATGAGGGCGTTGGAGCCCACAAAGCCCGGCGCGTCTATGTTTCCGGGGACGACGAAAACGTCGCGCCCCTGCTCGACGGCACGCGCCGCCGTAATGAGCGAGCCGCTTTTCTCCGGCGCCTCCACCACCACGACGCCCAGGCTGAGTCCGCTTATTATGCGGTTCCTCGCCGGGAAGCTTCCCCGGCTGCCGCGCGTTCCGGGCGGGTATTCGCTGATGAGCGCTCCGCGTTTGGCGACCTCGCTTTGCAGCTCGGTGTTCCACGCGGGGAAAACGACGTCTATCCCCGTTCCGAGGACGCCTATCGGCGTGCCGCCCTCTCTGAGCGCGGCCTTCACGGCGGCGGAGTCTATCCCCTCCGCGAGTCCGGAAACCACCGTCGCCCCGCAGCGGGTCATGTCCCGCGCTATGCGCTCGGCGCAGCCGATTCCGTAGGGCGAAGCGCGCCTCGTGCCGACGATGGCAAGGCAGGGCTCGTCATCCACCGAGGGGAGCTTGCCCCGCACATATATGACGAGCGGCGCGTCGTAAATATTCCGCAGGCGTTCGGGGTATGCCGCGTCCTGAATACTCAGGACCTCCACCCCGAGCTGCGCGCATTTGGCCTCTATATTTTCGGCGGCGGAAAGGTCTTTATTCATAAGCGCCGCAACCTCCGCGTCCGTCGCGCCCGGGGTAAGGGAAATTTCCTCCTTTGCGGCGAAATACAGCTTTTTGACCGAGCCGAATTGACGGACGTATTTCCCCGCCGAAAGGTTCCCGAGCTTTTTAAGCTGTGACAGCCAGAGCCAGTATTTTACTTCACTCATATAATAAACAACCTCAGCCTCTTCTGAACATTTCCCAGAGGATTATCGCAGCCGCGCCGCCCGCGTTGAGAGACTCGCACTGCTCGTTCATCGGGATTATCACGCGCTTTGCCGAGGCCGCCAAAAGCTCCGCGCTGAGCCCTTTTCCTTCGTTGCCCACGGCGAAAACGAGCCTTTCCGGGAACCAGGTCTCGCGTATGTCCGCCGCCGTTTTGTCGAGCGCCGCGGCGTAAATCGGCGCAGAGGCGGCCTTCGCCGCGCTAATAAGCTCCGCCGTCGTCATCTCGGCGATATTCTGGCGGAACACCGCGCCCATCGAGGCGCGCACGGCCTTGGGGCCGAAGGGGTCGGCGCAGTCGCCGGCAAGGACAACGCCCCGGCAGCCCATGGCGTTGGCCGTCCGCAGGATGGTCCCCACGTTGCCGGGGTCCTGCATGTTTTCGATGGCGAGGAGCTTTCCCTCGCCCACGCGCGCCCTCAGCGCGGGGAAACGGCAGGAAAAGACGATTTCCGGCGCGCTTTTCATCGGCGAAACAGTCTCTATTATATCCGCCGGGACCTTCGCCGCGCGGACACCCTCGGGAATTTCCGGCGCGCCGCCGCAGAAGAGGACGGCTGTTATCTCCGCGCCCCATTTGAGCGCCTCGGCGTAAAGCTTGTCCCCCTGGCAGAAGAACTCTCCCGCCTCGCGCCGGGCGCTCCTGTCCGCGGCAAGCCGCTTCATGTGCGTGACAAGGGGGTTTTTCCTGCTCGTAATCTCTTCCATATCTTACTGCGCCTCGATTATCGCGTCCAGCGCACGCAGAGCGGCCTGCGTCCACTCGGCCTTGCCCTTGCCCACGGTGGTCCAGTCGCAAATGCAGGCGTAAACCGGCGCTTCCTCGCTGCCCGTCAGCTCCGCCAGCCGCGCGATGGCAGGGGAATAGGAGATGTCCGTGCGGTAGGGGTGCGCGCCGTCCGGCGCAAAGCCGTAGTTTTCCACGCTGTCGAAGAAATCGTGCTCGCCGTAGATACGGGAATAGTAGTCGCTGAGAAGGCAGAGCGCGAATTCCGGCTGGCTCAGCCAGAGCTGGATGTTTGCCCCGTCCACGCGCAGGTTAACGTGAACCTCGCCGTCGCCGTTCAGGTCGCCCACCGCGGCGGCGATAATGTCCTCAAGCTCCTGCGTTTGTGCGTAGCCGATCTCGGCGTTCGTGCCGATAAGGACGCTGAAATCGAAATCCGGCTCCTTCATGCCCTCCGCCGTGATGTAAACGGCGACGGCGGCGGCGATTATCAGGGCAAGGGCCAGCTTGCCGTAATGATAAAGAAAAACGCTTTTGAACCAATAGCCGAAGCCCTTTTCGCGGATGACCTTTTTCATGCCTTCGCGAATTTCCCTGCCCATCTCGCTCATCGGCTCCGCCTCCTTTGTGATACATTGACGCCCGTAATGCGGCGATACATTATAATATACATTAGAACATTATTACACAGTTTTGTTCCTTTTGCAAGACCGGCTTTTGCGGAAATTGCCAAAACCCGGAAAAGCAAAAACCGCCACCGGGCAGGGTGACGGTTTGTGAGGGTTGTAAATTGGGGCGCGTTGGTTTTGGCGCAGTCCTGTAGGGAGCGTCGTCCCCGACGCTCCGCATGTATTCGCTGCGATTGACGCGGCAATGTTATAGTATTTGTCGGCAGCAGTGTGCGCCCTTCGCTCTTCTCTGAGCTTAGCCCCGCGCGAGCTTTGCCAGCGCCGCGCGCAGAAGCTCGTAGGTTCTCGCGGCGGAGGCGATGTTCAGGCGCTCGCGCACGGAATGCACCTCGCGCAGCTCGGGGCCGAGGGAAACGGCGTCGAGCCCCGGCAGCTTTTCGGCAAAAACGCCGCACTCAAGCCCCGCGTGTATCGCCTCTATCTTCGGCTCGGAGCCGTACTGCTCGCGGTACGCCGCGACGAGCGCGTCGCGCAGCGGAGAAACCCTGCGATAGCGCCAGCCGGGGTAGTCCGCGCGCGCCGTCACTTCGCCGCCCGCAAGAACCGTCACCGCGCGTAGCTTTTCGAGCAGCGCGGTTTTCTGCGTTTCGACGCAGGAGCGCAGCGCAAAGCCCAGCTCAAGCCCCGCGTCCGTCAGCTTCGCCACGCCGAGGTTCAGCGAGGTCTGCACAAGGCCGGGGAATTCGCCGCTCATCGCCATGACTCCCTGCGGCAGCGCGCGCAGCGCAAAAATGGCGCGCTTCGTGCTTTCTTCATCCAAGGCCCGCGCAGCCTCCGCGCGCTCCAGGCTCAGGCAAACGCCCGCGTCGGAAGCCGCGTACTCGTTTTTAAGCGCCGCGTCGAGACCCTGCACGAACGCGGCGAGTGCTGCGGTCTCGCCCTTTGGGGTTGCGACGACGGCGCGGCAATCCCGGCAGATGACGTTATCGAATTCGCCGCCCGCGAGAGACGCAAGACGCAGCGAGGGCACGGCTTCCAGCGCGCCGAAGAGGACGCGCCCCATGAGCGCGTTGGCGCTGGCTCTGCCCATGTTTATCTCCGTGCCGGAATGTCCGCCGAGCAGCCCGGAAACGGTGACGCAAAAAACCTCGTCTTCCGCGCCCAGCGGCGCGAAAACGCCGGGAACGCGGCAGTCGGCGCGGAGGCCTCCGGCGCAGGACACCGTGAAAACGCCCTCATCCTCGGAATCGAGGTTAATGAGCCGCCGCGCGGCAATATCCGAGCAGTCGAGCGCGAAGGCGCCGTCCATGCCCGTTTCCTCGTCGGAGGTGAGGACGGCGGTAAGCTCCGGGTGCGGGAAGGAATCGTCCGCGAGCGCGGCGAAAATCATGGCCGCGCCTATGGCGTTGTCGCCGCCGAGCGAGGTTCCCTCCGCCCATATCCACTCCCCGTCGCAGGCAAGGCGCGGCGGCTCGTGCGCCATGTCGATGTCGCAGCCCTCGCTTTTGGCGCAGACCATGTCCAGATGCCCCTGCAAGATAAGTCCCGGCGCGGCCTCGCAGCCGGGGGACGCGGCCTTGCGGATAACGACGTTGTTCGCCCCGTCGCGGCGGCAGCCGAGCCCCAGCTCCCGCGCCATGTCGAGGCAGAGCGCGCTGATAGCGTCCGTGTTCCCGCTCCCGTGCGGAACGCCGCTCAGCCGCTCGAAATATTCAAAAAGCTTCGCCGGTTCAAGCCCGGACAAAATGCCCTTATTCATTGAAACCATCCCTTTCGGCTTATATAATAGCCTCTTTTGCCTCCATTTTACAATAAGGAATTAAAAAAAGGCGAAGATTTATCTCTTTTGCTCATTGACTTTAAGGCGCTAATGCGTTAGACTAACGCAAATAGCAAAAAGACCCTGTGAACCAGCCGGAATTCCCCGCGTGGGCAAGACCGGCTCGTGGAGGGGACTCTGGAGAAGCTCACATCCCGCTTTTCGGCGGCTTGGTGGGTGCCGAAGGTGCAAGGCGGTTTTCCGTCGAATCTCTCAGGCAAAAGGACGGAGCGGCATAATGCCATTCGGCGCGAGCCGAGCGTTTTTCCGGGGTTGTCATATATTGGCAGCTCCTTTTTGTTTTTTGCGGACACAATATTTATATATACCATAGGAGGACGATGAAGATGATAGAAGAAAGCATGCGTTATATAAGCGCCTACGACCCCGAGATCGCGAAGGTTCTGGAGCTGGAGCTCAAGCGCCAGCGCTCGAATATCGAGCTTATCGCGTCGGAAAACCTCGTCAGCCAGGAGGTCATGGCCGTGATGGGCTCCGTGCTCACGAACAAGTACGCCGAGGGCTACCCCGGACGCCGCTTCTACGGCGGCTGCGAGTACGTCGATATGGCGGAGAACATCTGCATTGAGCGCGCCAAGATAATATTCGACGCGCATTACGCAAACGTGCAGGCGCACAGCGGCTCGCAGGCAAACTACGCCGTATATCTCGCCCTCTGCAAGCCGGGCGACACCGTCATGGGCATGGCGCTCGACCAGGGCGGCCACCTCACCCACGGCAGCCGCGCCAATTTCTCCGGCAAGAACTACAACATCGTCTCCTACGGTCTCGACCCGAAGACCGGCTACATCGATTACGACCAGGTGCGCGAGCTTGCGCGCCAGCATCACCCGAAGATGATAGTCTGCGGCGCTTCCGCCTATCCCCGCGTCATAGATTATAAGATTTTCAGCGAGATAGCGCAGGAGGTCGGCGCATACCTCATGGTGGACATGGCGCACATCGCCGGTCTCGTCGCCGCCGGGGAGCATCCCTCGCCCATCCCCTATGCCGACGTTGTCACCACCACGACGCACAAGACCATGCGCGGCCCCAGAGGCGGCATCATCCTCACGAATAACGCCGACATCGCCAAGAAGATAAACAGCGCCATCTTCCCCGGCACGCAGGGCGGCCCGCTCATGCACATCATCGCGGCCAAGGCCGTCGCCCTCGGCGAGGCGCTTCGCCCCGAGTTCAAGACCTACCAGCACCAGATAGTCGCAAACGCCGCGGCTCTCGCCAAGTCCCTGCAGGACGGCGGGCTCAAGCTCGTTTCCGGCGGCACGGACAACCATCTCATGCTCGTAGACCTCAAGGACCTCGATATAAGCGGCAAGGAGCTTGAAACGAGGCTCGATTCCGTCCGCATCACGGCCAACAAGAACGCCGTCCCGGAGGACCCGCGCGGCCCGCAGGAAACGAGCGGTATGCGTCTCGGAACCCCCGCCGCCACCACGCGCGGCTTCAAGGAGAAGGAAATGAAGGAGATAGGCGAGCTCATCTGCCGCGCCACGCTCGACTTCAACGCCTCCCGCGAGGCCGTCCTGAGCAGGGTAAACGAGCTCTGCGCCGCCTTCCCGATTTACGAGGACTGACTGAGGGGTACCCGCCGCAGCGCCTTCGCTCCCCTCTCAGGGGAGCTGGCGAGGGTGAAGCCCGAGACTGAGAGGTCAACATTATAATTAAAGGGGCTGTCTCACTAAGAAAACCCCAAAATAATGAAAAATGACGGCAGCCGGCTCTATGAAAGAGTCGGCTGTCGGCGTATAATTGGTTTGTGAATTACAATTCAACGCAGGCAGATTATACCGCATATGAGCCGGGATATCAACTAAAACTGCCTATGGAAACAGAAATTTTTATACCGAAGGATTCGCCGGTGAGATTACTGAACGCAGTCGTTGAAAGGATGGATCTAAGAAATATCATGCGTTCCTACTCCCGCATAGGGAGAATCGAGTATCCGCCGAGGATCCTGCTGAAGATACTGCTGTATGCCTATATGCGGCGTATCTACAGCTCCCGTGAGATCGAACGAGCGTGCAGGGAGAACGTCTGCTTCATGTACCTGCTGGAAGGCTATCCGCCGCCGGATCACAATACCATATGCCGGTTTCGCTCAAAGTATCTGGTGGGACACGAGCAAGACCTGCTGGAGCAAATGACGCGGCTGCTGGTTTCATGGGGATTCGTAAGCATGGCGTCGGTATTTATCGACGGGACAAAGATCGAGGCAAACGCCAACCGTTATAGCTTCGTGTGGAGGAAAAGCACCGAAAAAGCCAGGGCAAAGCTGTTAACAAAGATCGTGTCGGAGCTTCCCGGCATCGTGGTATCCAGCGGGATAAAATGGCATATACCCGAAATCGTTGAGATACGGCATTTGAAGAAGCTGCGGAAAAAGCTGTGCGAAAAGCGCGAGACCGAGGGCGTCGTGCTTGTACGTGGCAAGGGCCATCATAAGACTGCACTGCAAAAAGCGTTGGAGAAGGTTTCGGAATGGCTCGGCAAGCTGAAGCAGTACGCAAGGGATCTGCATATCTGCGGAGATCGAAACAGCTATTGCAAGACAGATCACGACGCGACGTTCATGCACATGAAGGAAGACCATATGCGCAACGGGCAGCTGAAACCGGGATATAACGTGAATGTGGCATCCTCGGAGGAGTTTATCATTGGGAACTACATCAGCGCGGATCGGAATGATGTACATACGCTCATTCCGTTTATGGGGCGTCTCGGGGGATATCAGATCAAGAACGTCGTGGTGGATTCCGGGTATGAGAGCGAAGAAAACTACTGCTATTTTGAATTGCTGCCCGAAACGAGTCTGTATGTAAAGCCGGCGAACCACGAGCAAAGGAAAACACGGAAATACAGGACCGATATCAGCCGTCGCGAGAACATGACCTATGATGCGAAGACGGATAGCTATACCTGCGCAGGCGGAAAACAACTCACTTTCGACTATGACAAGAAAGCCAGGTCAAAGAATGGTTTTGAACTCACCACTTCCGTATACAGCTGCAAGGCGTGCGCGGGCTGCCCTCTGAAGGAGAAGTGCATCCGTGCCGGTGGGAGCAAAAAGCCGATGGAAGAGCGGAACAAGGTGCTCTATGTCTCCAAGCGTTTTGCGTCCCAGCGAGAAGCGATGGAAGAAAAGATTAACAGCGAGCAAGGAAAGCTCCTGCGCGTCAATCGGAGCATTCAGGCAGAGGGCATCTTTGCCATGATAAAAGAGGATATGAACTTCCGCCGTTTTCTGCTCAGAGGTGCGGTAAAGGTGGAAGTGGAATGGACGCTTCTCAGCCTGGCGTACAACATTCTCAAGCTGCATCATAAACTCCAAACAAACCGCTTGGGAACCGGACTTGTGATTCCAAAGGGATTTCCCGCGGGATTGTAGCCGAAAAAACAAAATAATCCACAATTCAGAGGGCGCCGGTGTGGTACTCTCAGAGAATGTTACACTTTTTTGCTGTTTTCTCCCACAGTTTTCCACATTCCTCGGCTATAGAAAGAGGCGTTGCCTCAATTCGGCTTGCTTAGCCGTTTCGAGACAACGCCTTATTTTTTGTTCCGTCGGGCTTCGCCCAACCGAAGCTTTTACAACGCAACTTGTAAGGCTATATAAGGGCCGTTTTTTTGTTGTTTTGGCATTTGTGGCAACTATTTCAGCGTGTTCATCTTTATTTATATATCGAAACCACAGAGCATAATTTTCTTTTTTCTTCCGGGAAATCATCTGATTCTCGGACGATTTGCCTTTCTAATTTTCCCCCCCAAAAATGTCTGACCCCTTAGTGACCCACAAGTATTAAATAAATAAAAGCACCCCTTGGATAGAACAGCAGGATTCT
>JAEEGI010005422.1_pt1 | contig 29382 bp, 15 predicted proteins | sample 8958751 | NCBI WGS metagenome assembly JAEEGI01 (sample SAMN16246545, study PRJNA631951) | gut metagenome | biome: gut microbiome; feature: rumen; material: KS-attached | host: Bos | place: Iran: Karaj | collected 2018-10 | reverse complement strand
TTGCTCCTCGGTCGAGCCCATGATGGAGGCCACCACAATCTTATTGGGGTAGTCCTTCTTGAGACGACTCAGGATGTCAAAATCGACCTCGGCAGGGTTCTCGCTCAACTGTTCCATGTTGCGCAAGGCGGTGAAGTCACCCTTGTTACCCTCGCGGTGAACGACATCAAAGCGCGGTGACACCTCGTTGATGTCATCCAGACAGATGGTCTTGTAGAAAACACCTGCCCAACCGGCGTCAAAGGCACGTGCCACCATCTCATAGTTGGTGCATATCGATGACGAGGCGAGGAAAAACGGATTCTCGCAATGCAGGCCGCAGAATTCGATGGCCAGACTCGGCAGATCGGCGCTGGATGCCTCGGGCAACTGGCTCATCATCTCCCTGATGCGGATGGGACGGTCGTAATGGATGCACGCCTGCTCGGCTTTCTCAAGGTCGTTCTCATCGCATCCGTCAATCCACTGGCGGGCAATGCCTTGGTTGCCAAAACGGATGGCACGAATGGCCCTGGCCACATCACCCTTGCCGCAAGCATGGCTGCAAGGTGCATTTTCACAAAGCAGACAGCGGGCTGCTTCCTCATTCAGGTTCAGTTGGTTAGTCTTCATATACAATAGTCTTTAGTTGTTAGTTATTAGTTGCAAGTTGGAATCCGCACAGATGGACGGAAATCAGATATTACTCGAAGCGCATCGTCGCTGTGGGCTTGATGGTCGAGATGATGTGGCTGGCACCCAGCAGGGTGAGGTAAGACACGATGATAATGCCCACGTTGAGCATCAGCAGGGCAGGGATGCTCAGATGAATAGGAACATAGGGCATGTAGTAGGACGATGGGTCAAGCCGCACGATGTGGGCATACTTTTGCAGCAACGCAAGTCCTATGCCGATGACGTTGCCGATGATGAGCGCCTTGATGATGAGTTTACCCGTCAGGTAGATGAAGATGCGGCGTATGGTGCCGTTGGTAGCACCCATGGCCTTGAAATTGCCGATGATGCGGATACGCTCCAGCACAATCATCAGCATGGCCGAAATGAGAGTGAAGGCGGCCACAATCATCATGAGGGTGAGAATGATGACGACGTTCATGTCCAACATATCCAACCAGGCGAAAAACGCGACGTTGTTCTGATGGGTGGTGCTGACATAGAACAGGTTTTTGCTCTCGCGTTTCACGGTGTTCTCGGCCAGCAAGACATACAGCTGATAACTGTCACTCTCCAGGTCACGGGTATTCTTCATATTCACGGCCACCTGGGTGCCCGTGTCGCCGTTCCAGCCGTTCACACCCTGCACGATGTCGATATCGCCCACGATATAGGCATTGTCAAAGGCTTCGAGATCGGTCTCGAAAACGCCGGTCACGGTCAGGTTCCTTACCTTAATGCTGTTGTCGATGAAATAAGTGAACACCTTGTCGCCGGCATGCAGTTGCAGTCGGTCGGCTACGGTCTTGGAGATTGCGATCTGGCCACCCGATGCGGTATCGCTAACCGCAGGGACGGTGCCCTCGACTATCCTGGACTTGAGGTACCGCCAGTCATAACCCTTATCAACACCGCGAATGATGATGCCCATAAAGTCGTTGTCGGTCTTGAGAATCGCGCTCTTGTCGGCGATGAGGCTGATACTCTCGACCAATGGGGCAAAGGCACTGTCGCCGGCTATCGCCTCGCGCACCTCGCGACCGTTGACGGTAGCGTAGTTGTCGTCAATCCCGAGGGCGGCATTGCCCACCCGCAAGTGGGCATCAAGGTTCATGATTTTGCCTGAAATCTCTCCCTTGAAACCCATCACGACAGCGATCGACAGAATCATTACCACGACGGCAAGCACAATGCCCACAAGGGCAACCGTCAGGCTGGGTGAGCCCTTGTGCTGCCCGCTGTCGAGCGACATGCGCCGTGCTATGTACAAGTCATGATTCATTCCTCGACTGCAAAAGTAGTAAATTTTTACGCAAGCCGAACGCAAATGCTCTACTTTGTTGACGCTTGCATAGCTAAATTTCCTGACTGTAAACGCTCTTACAAGCGTTCGCATGGCTTTTTATTGAGTTTTTGGGCCAAAACACATGCGCTTTTAGTTTTTTTCTATATATTTGCAATCCAAACCTTTTAACTGGAGCTGGAAGCTTCTATCTTACTGATTTGACTGAGATGATGAATTCATTATACATGAGCCTTAAGGGCTTGTTCGAGCTTTTGCCGGAATTTTCAAATCATAATTATGATGTGACTGATTACTTGCTCACTATGGCCAGCTGGAGCAGTGTCACAGGAGTGATTGTTGCCATCCTGATACTTTTTGCGCTGTTGTTGCTCAACCGCACACGTTGGAATATATCAGGTCGATTCCTGACTACATCGTTCGTGATCGTCTGGCTGGCTGGTTTTGTCATCTATGATGTGGGAATGTACATCGGTCACGAGCGGTCGTCGCTCTTTGCCAATATTCCAATGGCCATTGTGCATGCTTTCGAGATGTTCCTGCTCGATAGTGACGTGGCGGCGATTCACGACCAGTTCCATGACAACTGGTGCTTTATGCTTGCTTTCTCGGTGGTGCATCTGCTGGCGGCTTTCATCACGCTGTTTTTTGTCATCAAGCATTTTGGCTACAATATCATCGCGGGTTTCAGGATGCTCTTTGAGGCCCATTTCATGAATAACAAACGGGATACCTACGTCTTTTGGGGGCTGAATGACGCGACCTACCTGTTGGCGCGCAGCATCCGTGAGCACTATGGCAGCGGTAACAAGAATTACCGCATTATTGTCGTGCGCACCAACCACGACGGGGAGACGACCAGCGTCAAGAACGGCATGGAGCGCTTGTTCAACTTCCTCTCGCTGCGAAACAACGATCTTGAACGCCTGCGTGAGCTCGATTGCTTCACAACCAGCACCTATACCGACCTGATACATCTGGCTTTGGACGATTTTGACGAATCGGGATATTCCGATGTGCTGCGGCATCATCTCGACCTCAACATGCTGTCACGAATCATCAGCCGCAAGACTTCGGGTGATGTTCATCTGTTTTTCCTCACCGACAATGATAACGAGAACATCCAGGCTGTGGGCAACCTCAAGAGAGATGAAACCATTACCAGTTTTGCCCGCGGCGGCAAGAAGGCCATCTTCTATTGCAAAGCGCGCTATAACAGTGTGCACCGTGTGATCGAAGACGAGCAGAACGTGGACAGCATCATCGTCAAGGTGGTGGATCCTTCTCATATCAGCGTCGAGATGTTGAAACAGGATGTAAGACTGCAGCCTGTCAGCTTTGTGGACATTGAGCCTGATGCTACGGTTTCGTCAAGCTTCGATGCCCTTGTCGTCGGCTTTGGCGAGGTGGGTTATGATACAGTACGCTTCCTGTATGAATTCGGCGCTTTTGTCAAGACCGGCAGTGATGACAAGGATGTCGAACGGTCCGACTTCCATTGCGACGTCGTGGATAAGGACATCAAGAATTTGGCTGGCCTCTTTTCAGTCAACGCACCGTCTATCTCGCCCAAGATGTCCTACAATGACGAGCAAGGCGACCATAAGATGCGCATTACGTTGCACGACCTGGATATCCACAGCGTGGACTTCTATAACCACATCGAGCACTTGATCGAGACGCTCAACTATGTGGTTATCGCCCTGGATGACGACGAGCAGAACGTTTCGCTGGCTGTGCGCATCTTCAGGCTGGCCCTGCGTCACCCCAAGGACATGAACCACTTCCGCATCCTGGCCAGGGTGAGGAATGACAAGGGCGGCCACCTGCTCAGGATTGCTGAGCATTACAACCGGTTATGGGCCGCTCAGGTCCATAGCGATGATTCCACCAAGTACAGACATCAGCTCAAGGTGAGAAGCGACGACAAGATACATGAGCCCATCACGTTGTTTGGCTCAATGGCTTCAACCTATACTTGGGACTATATCGTAAGTGACCGGCTCAAGGAAGAGGCCATGAGTTTCAAGGATAAATATGACCAGTCTTTAATAGCTGCAAAAATCGAAAAGGAAACTCCACTCAAGTGGGATGAAGAACATCGTGACCTAATGCAGTTGTCAGGCGATTACATCGGCTACTCGCCCACATATACTGGTATCATGAGATTGCGCCGCGTACAACGCCAGAATATGGAAAACTGCTTCCATGAACTCACCAAGCGCATGCTGGCCAAGGTGGCCCTGGGTCCACACCGTTATGCATTGATCACGCAGCACCTGCTGTCACGTGGTGAGAACGAGATTGAGTACAAGTGGCAAAACCACGCTCCTGACCCTGCCGTCACCCGTGTGCTTGATGTGTTGGCCCAAACCGAACATTTGCGCTGGATGGCTTCGCACGAGATCTTGGGATACCGCGACGGTGGCGATGAGGGCTTCCAGGACGAAACACGTCTGCTGCATGGTTGCCTCAAACCGTGGAACGAGTTGTCGATACCGGTCAAGAGCTATGACTACAACATTGTGGATGTCTCGCTTGACATTATCTGAAGCAATTCAAAGGATGGATATTGACATGAAAAAGATATTGCTGTTCTTCTCGGTCTTCACCCTGCTGGCTCTAAGCGCTCCCGCTCAGACCCAAACGGGCTATGTCAAAACCAAAGGCAGACTTGTAAACGGAAAGCATGTGCCGGGCCAGGGTCTCACGGGCGCTACTGTTCACATCAAGGGCCGCACCAGTGTGCTGATCAAGAACAGCAACGGCCTGTTCTCGTTCCCCGTGCCGAGCAACCGCTTTGTCGTCCAGTCGGTGAGGAAAAACGGATACCAGCTCGTTGACGCCGATGCCGCTCCCCACACCTATGTCTATTCCACCGCCCCAATCTTCCTGGTCATGGAAACACCAGCCCAGCTTCTGGAAGACAAGCTGGCCTCGGAACGCCAACTGCGACGCACCTTGACAAGGCAGCTCCAAAAACGGGAAGACGAAATCGAAGCCTTGAAACAAGAGAACCGTATCACCCAAGAGCAATATAACAATACCCTGCAACAGCTGTATGACCAGCAGCAGAGCAACGAGAAGCTGATAGCCGAAATGGCCGACTACTACTCCAAGATCGACTATGACCAAATCGATGAGTTCAACCGCCGGGTGAGCGAACTGATTTTGGCCGGAGAACTGGCACGTGCCGACTCGTTGCTGCGCAGCAAGGGCAATATGGATGAACGCATCAGGAAACTCAACGAGCACCATGACGCCAACGTCGAGATGCGCGGGATGCTTGAGAAAAGCGAGAGCACCGAGCAGTTGACCCGCGAGGATCTGGCCCGTGACTGTTTCAGCTTCTTCAGGAGGTTTGTGCTTGACAACGAGACCGATTCGGCCATCTGCTACATCGAGAAACGGGCGGGCCTGGATGCGATGAACAGCCAGTGGCAGGCCGATGCAGGCAGTTATCTGCAGCAATGCGGATTGAGGCAACGGGCTGTCGATTATTTCCGTCGGGCCATTGAATCAGCAAGGACGTTGGCCAAGGAGGCCCCCGAACAGTATGCCCCCCTGCTGGCAACGACCTTGAACGATATAGCCATCTTGTATGCCGAATCGGGCGACATGACCCAAGCCCTGTCACTGTTTGATGAGTCCCACGGCTTATTCAGGCACTTGGCTCAAACCGACTCGTTGGCCTATTTGCCCAATTTGGCATCGGCGTTGAACAATCAGGCTGTCATTTATTCCGGCAATGCTGCCAATGCTGGCCAAGTCGAGTCTTTGCTTACCGAAGCATTGGACATATACCGTTATCTGTCGGGCCGGAATCCCGAAGTCTATACCCCGTTCCAGGCTTCAGTCATGAATAATTTGGGACTATTGTATGATAATGCAGGCCGTATCGGGGAGAGTGAAAACATGTTTGAGCAGGCGTTGGACCTGTATCGGAAGATAGGCAGCGGTACCACAGCCTATGAGAGGGACTATGCCGTAACGCTCAACAACCTGGCGGCCCTTCTTTTCAAGAACGGAAACCGACTGGGCGAGAGCAGGCTGATGCTGACTGAATCACTCGACATCTACCGCCGCTTGGCTGCCGATGAGCCCTTGCGCTATGGCCCCATGCTGGCCGCAGCCTTGAATAACCTGTCGGTGATGGACTTCTCCCTCAGTAACAGCAAGGAGGGCGAAGAGGCCTTTGCCGAAGCCCTGGACATCTACCGCAACCTGCTGGATATAGCTCCGCGCTCTTTCCTGCCGTTCTTGGCCCGTGGCTTGTGTGACCAGGCTATCAGGTATTATCAGGATGACAATCTGGAGAAAAGTGAGTCCTTATTTAGGGAGTCGCTCGATGGCTACAGGTCGCTCGGTGCATGGGATGCAGGCAGGTATATGCCCGAAGTGGCAAAATTGCTCCGCAACCTGGCCAATGTGTGTGACAAGCGCCAACATTGGGACCAGGCTGGGGAACTGTACCAGGAAGAGCTGGCGATCAATGAACGGTTGGCCGCCACCAATCCCGACGAGTACACCTCACATCTGGCCCGCACCTATGGCAACCTGGCCAATCATGCAATATTGGCCAAGAACTTCTCTCAAGCGGCTGAATATGCCCGCCAGGGTCTTGCCATCGATCAGTCAAGGCTGTTTATTCAGGCCAATCTGGCGGCGGCTCTCTTGTTCATGGGCGAAACCTCACAGGCCGAAAAGATCTATCGCAAGTATAAGAATGAGTTGCGGGATGTCTTCATGGATGACTTCAGCCAGTTTGAATCCTTGGGCATCATCCCGCGTGAGGCCGAACAGGCAGTAAAATCGATTAAACAAATATTACAACAATAAAAAACTCACTATTATGAAAAATTTATTATTGAAAGTTATCGTCATAACCTGCTTTGTCGCTGGTTATGCCACCGAGGGTTTCGGACAGTATTACGGAAACACCACCAACAATGCGGGTAATGACACGACATCGGTGATGTCGCTCGACGAAATCATTGCTCAGGAATCCAAGTCCAAGTATGACAAGGAATATGCCGATGGGCTGCTTTCCACTTGGCGCAAGTGCACCTTTCTCAACTTATCTTACAACTTGAGCCACAAAATGTCATCCAAGGAGTTCCCATCTAAGCAAGGCGCTTTTTACCATGAATATGAGCCCAAATTCGGTTTGGGCCTGCAGTGGGGACGTACATTTAATTTCCACCGCATGCCTGTTGGCTCGGTTGCCTTCTTTGGCCTCAATTTCACTTGGATGGATTTGAACTTCAACCAGTTTGAAAAACAGAATGAACCCGCTGGATACTCCCAGGCTGACCAGACTGGGCAAGTGCGCAATATGCCCTGGCACTACGAGAAAGCGACGATTGGCTACGGCATGTCGGTCGGTCCCGCTATCACACTCTATCCTTTTACCCAGGTTCGCAACTCGGGAGCCAATAAATTGAGGTTGCAGCTTTACTTCCATGTGGGCTATGGTGTCAAGGGTGCCATTATCAAGGACGGCATTATCAAGGATGGCAAACCAGATGATGGCTTTGGCTTTGGTCATGGTCTGTTCACCAGTTATGGCGCTAATCTGTCATGGAACTTTGTCGGCCTTGGCTTTGAGATGCGCAACGACAACAAGTTGAAGTATAAAGTGACCGATTCGAGCTACGATACCGGCTCGCTGAGCATGAAGGAAAAGACGAGCCGTCTTTATCTCCAGTTCTGGTTCTAACTGACGGCTGATATCGATGAAGAAACTATTCATTTTTCTTTCCGTCAGCATGTTGTGGGCTCTCGCCATGGTGGCCCAAAACACCAATCCCTCCTCGGGAAAATGTAATGGCGACGTTCAGTGGTCCTTTGACGGGCGCACGTTGTTCATCAGCAACTCGACACCCAAGAAGAACCTCGTTGACATGCCTGACTATGATCTGAAAAAGAACATCGCCCCGTGGGTGAAGCAGCACCTGGCTGTCCGCAACGTGATTATCGGTGCGGGCATCGGTCGCATCGGCTCCTGCGCTTTTGCCAATTGCGAGGAACTCACCAAGGTGGAATTCCAGCACACCTTCGTCATGGAAATCGGGTGGGGCGCGTTCTTGAATTGCCGCAACCTATTCAACTTCTCGATTCCGGTCAATGTCAAGCGTATCGGTACGATTGCGTTCGCCAACTGTTCCTCGCTTCGGTCGGTATCGATTCCTAGCCTAGCGCGAGTCGAAGACCAGGCATTCTTGTCTTGCACCAACCTGAGCATCATCGAAATCGGTGACAACGCCTTGTTGGGTAAGGCCGTGTTTGCTACCGAGTATGTCGAGAGCGGCAGGACGAAACACCGCAATTATAATGGCGAAATCAGGCACTTGCCTCGCAACATCAATACCGATAATTGTGCCGAATACGGTCTAGATGAGGAATCTGTGGCCATCTGCTTGCAGAAGTCGCAACCCTATGCGTTAAGCAACCAGCAGTCTAATGTGGATATTGATATTCCCGAAGCCGCGGTGACCCGCAACGATACTTATGCACTGATTATCGGCAACGAACATTACCGCTTTGTCGCCGATGTGCCGTTTGCCAACAACGATGCTGTAGTCTTTGCCCAGTATTGCAAGCGCACGTTGGGCATTCCGGCCGAGAATGTCCACCTGTGTGAGGACGCGACCAAGCACATGATTATGGAGCAGGAAATCGAAGACTGGCTGACTAACGAGGTGAAAGACCGCAAATACAAGAAACTGCTGGTCTATTATGCAGGCCACGGTGTGCCCGATATCAAAAACAACAATAAGGCCTACCTGCTGCCCACCGATGTGTATGGCACAAAGCCGCATCAAGGTATCGCCCTCGATGTGTTCTACTCGCTGTTGGGCAATCTGGGATTTGAACGGGTCACTGTATTCCTCGACGCTTGTTTCAGCGGCGTGAACCGTGACAATGAGGGTCTTAGCATCGACAGGGCCGTTGAGGTCGAGGCCGAGGAAACCCGCCCGGTTGTGGGCAACCTGATTGTTATGGCCGCAACCCACGGCAACGAGACTGCCCAGAGTTTCCAAGAGGAGGGGCACGGCTTGTTTACCTATTATCTGCTCAAGGAACTGCAAGAGTCCAAGGGCATGATTACCTATGGCAAGCTGGCCAGCGATTTGGAGAAGAACGTCAGCAACGTTGCGCCCACCCTTGAGATGCGCAAGAAGCAGACCCCAAATGCTTTCTCCTCAAACCCGACCGATGCGTGGAAGAAGAGCTCGCTTTAGTGGATGACTTTATAGAGTGACATCAATCATTTAATAACCATATGGAATCTTCACAACAGCCGATGACCAAGGAACAGCAGTTCCGTTACTATGCCTTCATCAGCTATAATGCTAAAGACGTTGAATGGGGCAAACGGGTTCAGCGCAAATTGGAGCATTACCGCCTACCGGCAACTTTGTGCACCGAGCGGGGATGGGCGCGCACGCCCATCAGGCCAGTATTCTTTGCACCCACCGATATCCAGCCTGGCGGATTGACCGAGGAACTGCAGGAACGTCTGCGGGCATCAAGGAATCTCATCGTCATTTGTTCGCCCAACTCGGCACAGTCCGAATGGGTGGGCAAGGAAATTGAGTTCTTCCACAGTTTGGGACGCACTCAGCAGATTCATTTCTTTATCGTTGACGGCGTGCCACATAGCGGCAATCCTGATACTGAGTGCTTTAACCCGATCGTAGAAAAGTTAGGTTTCCCCGAGATATTGGGCGCCAACGTCAATGAGCGCAACTACCGTTGGTCTTGGCTCAACAAAGAACGTGCCTATGTGCAGCTGATTTCCAAACTGCTGGGCGTGGAGTTCGATACCATCTGGCAACGGCACAAGCGGCTCCTCATCAACAGAATCATAGCATGGGTTCTTGGCCTTGCGGCAGTCATTGCTGCCATTACGGGAGTCTGGATGGCTAACCAGCCTTTTGATACCCGCGTAACGCTCAACGAGGCTTCGGCCCACAACGACCAGTTGCCTCCCTTGCATGATGCGGTAATTACGGTAAATCTCGATAATGAATCCAAGTGTGACACCCTCACGACAATTGATGCTCAAGGCCTGTTCACCAACATCCCTCACCGTTACCTGAAAAAGCCGATACAGATTTCATTCACTTGTCCCGATTACCTTCCTCTCGACACAACGCTCGAGCTGGATAAGGATGTCACGCTTGACATCCGTCGTGACCCCTCGGTTTATGGCCATGTGAAGTTCGGCCTGTGGAATCCCGAGACCGAATCGTTCATTCCTGGTGCCAGACTGGAGATCGCTGGTCAAGTGGTGACCACCGACAAGGACGGATTGGTAGATATGTTTGTTCCGCTCGACAAGCAGCGCAAGTCTTATCATGTTAAAGCTGGATTCCCGTTATATAACGATGTACTTTCCATGCCATGTGGCGAAAATGACGTAATTGAGAAACTTTAAGCAATGAAAAAAACACAAGAGAATTATCTGCCGCAGCCGGTAGATACCAGCGATGTCAATTTGCCTCCCGAACTCGAGAATCTGGTCGAGCAGGTGGCTAAAAACGTGCATGATGTGTGGGCCAGTTCCCGCATCAGTCAGGGCTGGACGTGGGGTCCCAAACGCAACGATGAGCTCAAGACGCATCCCAGCCTGATTCCTTACGAGGAATTGTCCGAGGAAGAGAAGCAGTATGACCGCGACACGGCGGTCGGTACCCTCAAGCTGGTGATGAAGCTGGGCTTCAATATATCGAAATAAGTATTGACGTAATCAAATTTCTGTATATGAATATGAAACGATTTGTTGCTTTGTTGGTCGCTGTGGTGATAGTGTCGGTGGCCATGCAGGCCGGGGTAGTCAGGCTGGCCATCCTGAGTGATGTGCATGTCACGCCTGGCAACCTCAATATGAAGAAACTGACCGAGGCCGTGACCGAGATCAATGCCACCGATGTCGATGCCGTGATGATGACGGGCGACCTGACCAACGAGGGCAGCGATGAACAGCTACAGACGGTTAAAGGCATTCTTGATGGCATCACCCATCCGTTGTATGTCATTCCCGGCAATCATGAGAACAACTGGAGCCAGAGCGCTTGCAAGACGTTCAACGACCTGTGGGGAAATGACCGTTTTGCCTTCACTGTCGATAAACTGGTGGTTGTGGGCATGAATTGTGGCCCGTTTATGAAGATGGGCGACGGACACATCAAGCAGGAAGACCTCTTGTGGCTCGACAGCACCCTCAACGCTATGGTCAAGCCGGGCATGAAGGTGTTAAGTGTCAACCATTATCCGATTCTCGATGATTTGGACAACTACCGTGCCTATGTTGACATTCTCAAGAAGTATCCTGTTGTTACCCACCAGTGTGGACATTATCACAGTTGGCGCCTCTATGAGACCGACGGCATCAACGGCGTGATGGTGAGGGCACTGGACATGGGCAACAGGAACTTTGGCTACACCTTGATGAACATCGACCTGGACCGTCAATGGATAACGGTTTATAACAAGGTCATCGGTGAGGCCCCCGTGGTGATGTTCTCCTATCGCATCAACCTGGACTATTATACCCCCCAGTTGCCCCAAGAGGACTACACTGTCCCCGCCGGCTTTGACCTTCGCCGCATTGTGGCCGATAATGCATCGATTTTCACTCGCGTTGGGGTAGATAAGAAAAACCTGTATTACGGCAACTCGCTGGGCTATTGCAAGGCCGTCGACAAGCAGTCGGGAGAATTGCGTTGGCAATACAAGACCGACGGTATGCTCTTCTCGCGTCCTGCCGTGAGCGACAAGTCTGTCATCCTGCCCACTAGCGACAAGCGGCTTGTGTGGCTCGACAAGAAGTCGGGCAAGCAGCAATGGCAATACGAGGCTCAAGGCCCTTATGTCGCCGATGGCGTGGTGCGTGACGGCGTCCTCTACCAGGGCGGTTACATGACTTTCCAGGCATGGGATGTGAATAGCCATAGCCTGTTGTGGCATTTCGACAGTATCCAAAACTATTGCCAGGCCGCTCCGGTTGTCGATGGCGGCGACGTCATTTTTGGCGCTTGGGATACTGTATTGCGTTCTCTCAACCGGCGCACGGGTGAGTTGAACTGGGAATGGTTCAATGGCAGGCCCACCGTCCAGTTCAGCCCCGGTAACGTGGTCCCCGTAGTCACCCCCGACCATGTCGTTATCGTGGCTCCCGACCGCGTGACCACGGCGATTGACCGCAAGAGCGGCAAACAGCTGTGGCGCGAGAAGAACGACAACAAGGTGCGCGAGAGCCTGGGACGAAGCGTCGACGGCAAGGTGGCCTATGCCAAGACCATGGACGGTGAACTCATCGCGATGAGCACAGGCGACAAGTATGAGCTTTTATGGAAGGTGGATTTGGAATTTGGCTATGAACACGCGCCTTGCATTGTCCTGGAGCACAATGGCTTCATCTACTGCGGCTCACGCCGTGGCATGCTCGCTGTGGTCAATGCCGCTACCCATCAGCTCGAGTTCACCTATCGTTTGGGAACCAGCGAGGTCAACGGCTTTGAGGTCGATGACCGTGGCGACATCTATTGCTCCCTCATCGAGGGCACCATCTGGCGCATCCACCACTAACATTAGAACTTTTGTTATAAAAGTGCCACATTCATCTTCTGCGGCAACATTTTTATTACGCAATGAGCATGAAATGATTATGATCAGAAATTATTAACTAAGCGCTTGTTCCCCAAAAATAAGGGATTGATTGTCACTGTCATTTTTTTTGACAAAATCTCTTTACTTTTCTTTGTCTGTCATGTATATTTAAGTAATTTTGCAAGTGGATGAGTCTGGTTTAATCGCCACTAAAGACTTTTGCCAACTAAAGGCGTTTTGCTGTCGCTGTTAACTGGAAACTTAGTAGCTGTTTAACAATAGAGATGCGATAGATAGCGAAGTGTTTTTTACGCTATATGCTTGGGCTGTATTGTGTGGAATCTGCATCTCTGTCTTTTCTAAGGCCTCTAGTTGAAAGTGTGGCAATTTCGGCTCACGTCTTTTTTGAGTCTAATACAGGACAATTCTGGGCTGAGGGCTGTCCGAACTTTAAAACTACACTTTTATGATGAAACAGATCGTTTTAATGTGTGCATTGTTGCTATCTACAAGTATGACTTGGGCTAACGGGATTATGTCATCCCCTGTTTTTAACAATGAGGAGGCAGATAATCCTCACAACACGGGAATATGGCTAGTCACTCTTGATCGAAACAACAATGAGATTTGGCAAGAATTAAACTATGAAGATTATAATGTTTATTCTGCAATAGTCCGACTAAATTGTTACATCTATGGTTTTGAAACAATCATGTTAGGAAATAACGATTACAATTACCCCACTTTAGATGATGATATCCCATTCCATGAATACAATAATTGGGAGGACCCATGGAGTGCTGGTGCTTTTTATTATCTAAAGACTTATGATGCTCGATTCTGTTATGTGATTGATGGTGTCCGATTTGGGCCTGAGGAGAATTATGTTGAGTGTGTTTTGGGATATGCTTTGGACAATCCATTGGTTGAAGGTGATAACTATTATACGACTATGACGGGTTATACTGATTGTTTTGGTTTATACATTGATGATAGCGGAAACCCCTACGCCTATCTTGCAATAGGTAGTTTTATCGGTGCTTCCGAAAACTTTCCAGATTATATGAATACCATATTACTTGGTGATGTAGATGGTGATGGTATGATCAGTATTAGTGATGTGACAGCATCAATCGATTTGTTATTGTCAGGTGATGCATCAGACAATCCGAATGCCGATGTTGACGGCGATGGAATAGCAAGTATTGCCGATGTTACCGAACTGATAGACATGCTACTGAAAGCAGATTAATCCGAACCATAAAAGCAAAAGCAAGCGGCACTCTTGGCCATTAGGTCTAGAGAGCCGCTTGTTATGGTTTGACAGATAAGGCTTAGTGGGCCTCGGCGATCAGTTCGATCTCTACCAGGGCACCCTTGGGCAGGTCCTTAACGGCAAATGCGCAACGGGCAGGGAAGGGAGCGGTGAAGAACTCGGCGTAAATCTCGTTCATGGGGCCAAAGTTGGCGATGTCACTGAGGAATACGGTCGTCTTGACCACATCCTTCAGGTCGAGGCCTTCGCTCTGCAGGATGGCGCGTGCGTTCAAGAGGCTCTGACGCGTCTGCTCCTGTACGCCTCCCTCGGGGAATGCTCCGGTCTCAGGAATGATGGGCAGCTGGCCCGATACAAAAACGATGTTGCCAGTGCGGATGGCCTGGCTGTAAGGTCCAATGGCAGCAGGTGCCTTGTCGGTGTTTAATGCTTTCATTGATTTGTTAAGATTGATAATAGAGAATAATAGTATTATTGATGCAAAATTAATGTAAATTCTCGGTTTAGCGACATTGTTTGCCTCACTTTTTGCCGTCCAGGACAACATTTCGTTTGGTCAGCACCTCCATTGGGCTGGGATATCGTGATGCCATCGGCTTGAGCGGTTTGCTGCTGTACATGAGGAACCGTTTCCAGTCTTTTGCTCCCAGTCCTGCCTCGGCAAAATCATTCCTGTAGTAGCCGTTGTTCTCGAGCAGTTGTATCATGGCGATGTTGTCGCTATCGACAAACACCGCGTCACATTTATGCCCCTTCACGGCATTGATCTGGTCATCAACCATTGCTGTGGTATAGCCCATCTGCAAGCTCCAGTACTTACAGGCGGGCAATGCATCGACAGGCACGCCCTCGCCATGGTCATGGCACATGAGGTAGAGCAGCTTGGGCCGATCATACTGTCTCAGCAGGGTGGGGTAGTAATACCATATTTCGCGGTCAGGCAGCTGCTTGGCGAAGAGTGATTTGTGCTCCACAGTGCCAAACAGCAGTGCCAGCACGCCAATGCCCAGCACACCGACAACCGCCCACCAGCGCAGCCAGCGCGACAACGCCTGCGTGACGATGCCGGCTGCCAGCACGGTGAACAGCGACAGCACGTTCAGGTAGATGCGGTCGGTGCCGTTGAGCAGAATCACCGCCATGAACCACAGCAGTGCAATCACCGCCATGAGCCATCCCTTGCCGGTTGTCTTGCAATAGATGATGACACTCGCAATCACGCCCAGGGTGAACAGGATGACGCGCTTGCCCAGGAACATCAGCAGCACCTGCTTGGGAGTAATCTGCTCACCGTGCAGGTTGTCGAAGGTATTGAACGTGTTCAGGAAATACTCGTTGATGAAGTCCATCAGGCAGCCCTTCCAAGCCAGCCAGGCAATCATGGGCAGTATGGTGAGGACGCCTGCCAGCACGCACCAGCCCAGCGCCTTCCAGGGCGAATAGCCCGTGCGGCGAGGCACCACGATGTACCAATAGGGGATGAAGATGGCCAGCATCAGCGTGCAGCTGTATTTGATCAGGAATGTGGCGCCCAGGGCAAAGCCCAACAGCAGGACAGTGGATTTGATGAAACGGTGTCCCTGCTCATGAGCCACGTTATAGCGCAGGAAACGGTAGAACAGCGGCAACATCAGGGCGTAGCAGTAGTCCTCGGCACGCACCTCGATATGCGTCAGCCCGCTTAGGAAGAAGACGGCCGAAATCAGCACCGCCACCAGTGCCAGCCGCGTGTCGCGCACAAACAGCCTCGCACACTTGTAGCACTGGTAGAAGATAAACGTGTACAGCACGCACGCCAGCCAATACATGCCTGTATAATCATGCGGACTGAGCAGATAGCCAATGCCATAAATGAGCCACAGCAGCGGCCCCTTGCTGTCGGCAAAGTCAACATATGGCGTCATTCCGTTCATCCACGCCTTACCGCACAGATAGAACCAGATCACGTCATGGTGCTGCCACAGGTCATATAGATAAGAATCCCACGACACCAGCAACAAGGCCAATATGGCAAACACACCAATCGCCAACAACACCCACCACTGTACTTTCCGTTCTCTAATCTCATTCATCATGCCACAAAATTACAAATTAAATCACTACAACTCCTAATTCATCCCCAAAATATAAACTACGAATTACACAAATTAAACGAACAATAGTCGATTAGCACAATTCGTAAAGATAATGAACGAATGTAAATCAATGCAATCAGCGTAATTCGTAGTTCGTAAAGAGTATGCGGAAGCAATCAGCGTAATTCGTAGTTTGATTATGAAATTCCTCGTTTATTTATTTGTATTTTGCGGATATTTCCATAAATTTGCAGCCATAAACAATAGGAACAAATAACAACCAAAAATACCACAAACATGAAACATCTACTAAAACTCAGTTTGATATTGCTGGCCTTCCTATTGCCAGCCACAGCTGTTGCCAACCCCATTACCCTGCAACAGGCACAGCAGAATGCGTTGTCTTTCCTTGAGAGCAAAGGCAAGAGCATATCATCCTCTTCGTTAAGGCAAGCACAATTGAGGTCAACTTCCACAGCGAACGAGACTTACTATGCCTTTAACATTGGCAATAACGAGGGTTATGTCATTACGGCTGGGGATGATTGCGCTCCCGCCATTCTCGGGTATGCCGATGCGGGCTACATCGATGTAGACAGCATGCCTGTGAACCTTAAGTCATGGTTGGAGGAATATGCCCAGCAGATTCAATTCATGCAAAAGAACGGTTTTGCTTCTTTCAAGGCGCCCAAATTGGCATCTAGTTATGCCGTAATTCCCCCTTTAATGACGACTACCTGGGACCAACAGGATCCCTATAATCAGTACTGTCCTGATTTTTTCAGTTATGGCAAGTGTGTAACTGGTTGCGTGGCTACAGCAATGGCTCAAGTGATGTATTACCATCGGGCTAATTCGGTGGCTCAAACTACTGCTCAAATTCCCGCCTACGATTGTCGTACCCTGTGGCTAAATGGATCTGATACGCTAGGGCATATCCATGTTGATGCCATCCCAGCAGGTTCGCCTATTGATTGGAGCAATATGCTGGATAGCTACAGCGGTTCGACGACAGCCACTCAAAAACAAGCTGTCGCCAATCTGATGAAGTATTGTGGTGCATCTGTGCGAATGAATTATGCAAATGCCTGGAGTGGCGGTTCTGGAGCCTATTCTTCCGATGTCCCCATTGCGCTTAAATCGTACTTCAACTATAGTGATGAAACAACATTGAAATATCGTAGCAATTATTCTTCGGATGCCGCATGGGAAGATTTGGTTTATAATGAATTAAGTTCATCTCGACCAGTTTATTACAGCGGCAGCAATAGTTCTGGTGGTCATGCTTTTGTTTGCGATGGCTATGATGGTAGTGGTTATTATCACATTAATTGGGGCTGGTCTGGAACTTCAGATGGTTATTTCTTGCTTACTGCACTTGATCCAAATCAGCAAGGAACAGGTGGCTCTTCATCAGGCTATAACCAAAATCAAGCAGCGCTAATCAATGCTCAGCCCAAATCAAGTTCACCCTCCAATCCGGTTCTCGTTACATCCATTTCACTGAACAAGACCAGCGCGACTGTGACCGAGGGTAATACCCTTCAGTTGACGGCGACCGTGCTGCCCACAAACGCCACCAACAGGACGGTGACGTGGAAATCGAGCAACACGTCCGTAGCCACAGTGAGCAGCAGCGGGCTGGTGACCGCTAAATCTTCTGGTTCGGCTACCATCACAGTCACGACGACCGATGGCACCAACCTGAGCGCCAACTGCTCTGTAACAGTTGAATCTGGAAGCCCTGAAAGTACTATTATCTCTTTTGTGGATCCAAGAGTTAAAGCTCTTTGTGTCCAAAACTGGGATACAAATGGCGATGTTGAGTTAAGCAGAGCAGAAGCAGCAGCCGTGACAAATCTTGGCACAGTGTTCAAGAATAATAGTACTATCACTTCGTTTGATGAGTTGCAATACTTCACAGGACTCACTTCAATCGAAGAGTATGCTTTTTCTTGTTGTTGGTATTTAACTAGTATCACTATACCTTCATCGGTTACCTCAATCGGTTATGATGCATTTTCCAGCTGTAGCAGGCTCACAGGCATTACTATTCCATCATCTGTAGTCTCAATTAGTAATTATGCGTTTGACTATTGTAGCGGACTGACCAATATCACTATTCCCAGCTCAGTTACCTCAATCGGTGCCTATGCATTTAGAGGTTGTAGTAGTCTTGCCAGTATAAAAGTGGATAGCAATAACCCAAAATATGATTCCCGCAGCAATTGCAACGCTATAATACATACCTCAAGCAATCAATTGATTGTAGGATGTAAGAATACAGTTTTCCTTAACTCTGTCACCTCAATCGGTGAGGGCGCATTCTATGGTTGTACAGGATTGACTAATCTGACGATTCCTAGTTCAATTACATATATTGGTAGTGCTGCATTTAGAGGTTGTAGTAGTCTTGCCAATGTAAAGGTGGAAAGTGGAAATTCAAAATATGATTCCCGCAACAACTGCAACGCTATCATTTATACTTCAAGCAACCGATTAGTTGTAGGTTGCAAGAATACGATTATCCCCAACTCGGTTACTTCAATCGGTGGCGATGCGTTCTATGGCTGCAACGGTCTGACCAATCTCACGATACCTAACTCTGTTACTTCAATTGGCAGCTATGTATTTGATGACTGTAGCGGACTTACTAGCATTACTATACCTAAATCTGTAACTTCAATTGGTATAAGAGTGTTTGAGGGTTGCAGTGGTCTAACTAGTATGATAGTAGAAAACGGTAATTCAAAATACGATTCCCGCAATAATTGCAATGCTATCATTGAGACGAACAGTAATAAGCTTATTAATGGATGCAAAAATACTACTATCCCTAATACTGTTACATCAATCGGAGAAGATGCCTTTTCCGGTTGTAACAGTTTAACGAGTATATCTATTCCTGCTTCAGTTGTTTCAATTGGAGATTATGCATTCCATAATTGTACTGGTTTGAGTAAAATCACTTGCTTTGCAACTACACCACCTGTGATTTATTCTCACACGTTCCCAAGCAGCGTGACCAATCGAGCATATCTTTATGTTCTTGCGGAATCTTTGAATGCATATCAAAGTGCTTCATATTGGAAAAATTTCATCTATATCCAAGAGATTCCTGTTCTCGCTACATCTATTTCACTGAATCAGACGTCTGCAACTCTGTATATGGGCAATACCTTACAGCTCATAGCTACGGTTCTGCCGAGCGCTACAACTGATAAAACGGTTTCATGGAGTTCCAACAATACATCTGTAGCAACCGTTTCTTCAAATGGGTTGGTTACTCCAAAATCAACGGGTTCGGCAACCATTACAGTTAGAACTGAGGATGGGAGCAATTTGACCGCTCAATGTATAGTTACCGTAAAACAATACGCAACATCCATCTCACTCAGTGAAACGAATGTTACCATATGCACAGGAAACACATTACAACTGGCTGCAACTGTTATGCCGAGCACAACATCTAACCCGTCTGTGACATGGACTTCAAGTAATACAAGTGTTGCAACAGTTTCTTCAACGGGTTTGGTGACAGCAAAATCAACAGGTAATGCGACTATCACTGCGAGGACTGCTGATGGAAGTAACTTGAGCGCGTCTTGTTCCGTTACTGTTAAGCAATTAGCCACCTCCATCTCGCTCAGTCAAACCGAAGCCACAATGTACACGGGCAATACTTTGCAGCTCACCGCAACAGTCCTGCCAAGCACAACATCCAATCCCGCTGTAACATGGACTTCAAGCAATACGTCAGTGGCTACCGTAAGCAGTGAAGGTCTGGTCACGGCAGTTTCCCCAGGTAACGCTATCATCACAGCTACAACGACCGACGGCAGCAATCTGAGTGCTACCTGTTCGCTGTTTGTCAAGCAAAACATCATCTATGTTACATCAATCTCTCTGGACAAGACCAGCGCGACCATTACAGAAGGTGAGGATCTGCAATTGATGGCGACCGTACTGCCGGAGGATGCAACGAACAAAACTGTGACGTGGAACTCGAGCAATTCGTCAGTTGCCACCGTGAGCACCGACGGACTGGTGACAGCCAAATCACCCGGTTCGGCCATTATTACTGCCATGACAGCCGACGGTACTAATTTGAGTGCAACCTGCGTCGTGACCGTCGTCGATAATCAGATTGATTATGACAATTATCTGTCTATGAGCGATACGGTTGCTTTCCATGGTGAAACGATTGTTATTCCTGTATCCATGACCAATGCGAAACAAATCCTTTCTTTCCAGACGGATATATTCCTGCCCGATGGACTTGAGTTGCTGCAGGAGGACGGTGAATACATCATCGACCCGTCTGAGCGCATGACACGCACACATAGCATCGTGAGCAATAATGTTGCAAATGGGGCTGTCCGTGTTATGTGTTACTCGTCGAATTACAAGCCCTTCACTGGTAACAGCGGCGACGATCTGTTCTACATCACCGTCAAGGTGGCCGATAATGCAGAGGGCATCTACACCATACAGTTGAAGAACACGTTGCTCACGACCAACGACTTCGTGGAGCTGGCCGCTCCCGACGTGGCTGCCAATGTAAATGTGAAGGCCTATCTGCTGGGCGATGCCAACAACAGCGGCACGGTGACAGTGACCGATGTGGTTGTTACCTCGCAATATGTGCTTGAACTGAATCCCCAGCCGTTTGTCTACGAGGCTGCCGATGTTAACACCGATGGTAACATCACTGTGACCGACGTGTCGCGCATTGCCTGGATGGTACTTAATCCCGCGATGAATGCCCCGCTGCGTGCTCCCGCCTTGTGGAATAACGGGGACAGCATGACTGGCGAGGACATAACGCTTGCAATGGGCGAGACCCGCAGGGTAAGCATTCTGCTCTACAACGAGATGGACTACAGCGCCTTCCAGCTTGACCTCAACTTGCCCGAAGGCTTGACAGCCAGCAACTTCCAGCTGACCGACCGTGCTGGCAACCATGCATTTGACGTGAATACGCTACAGAACGGTAACATCCGCGCCCTGTGCTACTCACCTTCCATGACTGGTATCAACGGCCATGAAGGCGCCCTGCTGACATTCGACGTGACAGCCACGGGCGTTGTCACAGGCGACATCCTCGTTGACGGTATCGAACTCGTGACCACCGATTGCCAGACTGTACGTCTCGATGACTTTTCTATTGCAGTCAACAACGCGACATCTGTCAACGAACAGGCTACAGGCAAGATCATTACTAAAGTTGAATATTTCAACATTGCTGGCCAACGCCTTGAGCGTCTTGAGAACGGTGTAAACTTCATCGTCACCACCTACACCGACGGAACATGTACGACACAGAAAATCGTTAAATAAACACAAACTACGAATTACCTGAATTCAATGGTTTTAATAGCAGATGCCGATTAGTATAATTTGTGTAATTCGCAGTAATTTATAAAGAACATCATGAAGAAAACAGTATTATTTGTAGTAATGGCGATAGCAACACTGTGTGCTGCCGCAACAGACCGCCTCTATATTGAGGACTTCTCGATATCAGCAGGTGAGACACGCATCGTAAGCATTATGTTGGACAATGAGACAGCATATACTGCCTTTCAGACAGACCTCTATCTGCCTGCAGGGTTGACTGTAGAGCAGGAAGACGGGGACTACATCTTCGACTTAACCTCGCGCAAAGGAAGAGATCACAACATATCCTCGCAGCTGCAGGCAGACGGTGCCATCCGCATCATGTCCTACTCACCCAGCATCAAAACCTATAGTGGTAATAGCGGTGCACTCGTGACCTTTAACGTCACCGCAACCGCAGATTTCAGTGCTCCAAGCACCATTCAATTGAAAAACACCCTCTTCACGACAAAAAGCGGTGAAGAAATCTCCTTCAACGACGAAATTTGCAACGTAACAAGTGATGTCGAACTGAAAAACTTGACAGGTGAGATTACTTTCACTCAAGGAGGAGAAGCAATCAGATTATGTGATTATGATGGTACTAAAAGTACATCTTATGAATATGTAGACATTTGTTATACTGGTGACGAAGATGTCAATTTTATTATCTTGGTTAATGGTTATGATATTTTCGATGAGAACATTATAGGACCTCAGAAATCATATTCAAAAGATGTGGCAAAAGAAGAGTCATCACATGAATTGCCAGAATGGATTGTTTGGAATTGTGATATTAATGGATATCGAATCTATTTGGGCTTTCTAAGTTTTATTAAGAACTACTTTGATGAATGTTTTGGGGATTTCAGTTTTGAGGTGACTATTAATGCTATTGGATATAATGATTTGAAAAATTGTGCATATATAGAACATATGGATACACCTATTTGCAGTGGTGGAAGTGTGAGTGATGTATTAACCGACTTTGAAATTGTATTACTTGTGGATTCAGAGGAGACTGTGAAATGCTTATTAATAGACGATGTATTAGTTAATATCTGTGATAGCGGGGATGTGTACGATTGTTTCTATAGAATTGATAGACAGGAAGAACCTTTCAATATTACTGTTCAAAGCGCTGATAAAACAAGTGGCATGTATAAATTCATTGTGGGAGCAGAAAGGACAATTACTGTACCTGCTATGAATAATAGAGTTGATATAATTCAGTGCGGACCAAATGGAGAGGTAGAAAGCAGCGAGGTAAACCATTATGCTTTAATAAGATATTGTGGGGATACTGGTCAATATGTACCTTCTGTCTTTAGCATTAATATCAATGGTCATCAATTGACATATGAAACAGATTTTGATGATATGAATTTTGAGAACGATTTCGCTCACGATTATAGTAATTTATCATATTATGCTGATAGTACTACTATGATAATTGATTTGCTTCCTTATGGAGAATCATTTGGGGGTAAGTTTGATATTCAAGCTGATATTAATGTTGGATGCTTAAATGGTTGGTGGTTCAATCCAGACACTCATATTGTATCTGCTGAGGCTCATTTTGAGTATTCTGTTCCAATTGAGGCACCGACGATTGTAACTCAGATGACGAATGATGCTGTTATTGTCAATATGTCTTCGGATTTGGAATACAAGAAGTTTATTGTCGATGGGGAAGAGGTGCTTGAATTGCCTTATGTGGCAGGTAGAACTAATCATGACTATTACATTACCGTTCAGGCTGGCCATTCGCCTGATAGCGTGCGATGGGCTTGGACCGAAGAAATGACAATCTTGATTCCTGCCAAAGAAGTTCCGCTATTGCGAGGCGATGTGGATGGGGACGGCAATGTGAACATCAGTGATGTGGCTGCACTTATTGACTATCTCCTGAGCGGAAATGATGCTTTAGTTTCCGGCAAACCTGATGTTGACCTGAATGGTGCAATAACCATTGCCGATGTGACTTCCCTTATTGACTATCTGTTGTCTGATCGTTGGCCAGGTGAAACCTCGTTTACGGTTAATGGCGTGACATTCAAGCTGCTGGACATTGCGGGTGGCATCTTCTCTATGGGCGCGACTCCCGAACAGGAAGAAGGTGCTCATGATAACGAGAAACCCGTTCATGAAGTTGCGCTTTCGCCTTTTAGCATAAGTGTCACCGAAGTAACGCAAGAACTCTGGCTAGCTGTCATGGGAACGAATCCCAGCAGGTTCAGCAGCAACTTGAACCGCCCTGTCGAAAACGTCTCATGGAACGATTGTCAAGTGTTTATTGCAAAACTCAATGAGTTGACCGGCCAGAGTTTCCGCTTGCCCACCGAAGCCGAATGGGAGTTTGCAGCGCGTGGCGGCATGAACAGCCAGGGGTATAAGTACGCTGGCAGCAACGATCTTGACGAGGTTGCATGGTACAACTACAATGCTCATGCAGTGGGCAGCAGCAGTCCTGATTATGGCACTCATGCAGTCGCCACCAAGGCTCCTAATGAGTTAGGCCTTTATGATATGACAGGCAACGTATGGGAGTGGTGCCAAGACTGGAGTGGCACTTACAGTGAAGCGCAACAAATCAATCCCACTGGCCCCGAAACTGGCACTACTCGTGTTATGCGCGGTGGCGGTTGGACGAACTATCCAAGCCTCTTGCGCATTGCCGCGCGAGCAGGCTACAAACCCACATTCAAAGGCAACTTCACTGGTTTCCGTCTGGCTCTGTAAATATTCGCACTTAGAGCACACGATTACAAAGGCAATTAGTTGATAAAAAATGACCTGCGCGCCGATAGTGGTCGCGCAGGTCTTTAATTCTGTCAGGAAAGAGTCAGGTCGAATTACTCTAAGCTCTAAACCCTAAACTCTAAACTTTTAGTTGCGAGAATCGCAACTAAAATACTTACTTCTTGATGCCCAGTTTCTTGGCGATCTTGGCGGGGATAGCATCCTTGTGCACCAGGATGTTCAAGGTCTTGGCGCGGAAGAAGGCCTCGCTGCAATAGAAGTAGCCTTCGTACAGTTGATTGGTGTCCCAGCTGTTCTGTACCTTGAAGTACTTGTTGCCTTCCTGGTCAACAGCCTTGCCTATGATTACCATGCCGTGGTCGTCGGTGGTCTCCTTGTTGTCGAACATCTCCTGACGCTCCTCGGGGGTTACCCACTGCTCCTTAACCGGGCCCTTGATGTCCCACAGTTCGGCCTCGCGGTCTTTGTCGCTCAGCTGAGCCCAGCGTGCCATGTCGGTGCCTGCTGCATCGGGAACTTCCTTCTTGACGGGCAGGATGGCATAACCGTTGCGCCACTTGAATCCCTTCTCGCTGACGTCAGAACCCCAAGCGATGCTGTAGCCGTTGTCGATAGCATAGTTGGCAATCTCGAGCAGCTCGTCGATGGGAACATTCTGATAGCTGGACCACAACCAGTTGTCAGCTACCTCAAGGACGAAGGGCTGATAGTAGGGATGGTGGGTGAACGATGCGATGGGTACATAATCATCCATGTTCAGGCCCAGGCTGGCAGCCCAAGTCTGCGAGGTGTAGGTCTTGCCCTCATACACGAAGCTCTCGGGCATCTTGCCCATGTAGCTGTCGATGATGCCCTTCAGGCCGTCCATCCACGCGGGAGTGAGCTTGCCGCGGCTGTTCTTGTTGATGGTGCCAACATAGCCGCTCAGCAGGGTAGTCAGCTCGTGAGTGTCGAACTTCTTGTCACCGTAGGTCATGCCGGTGTACACCTCGTTGGGTACCATACCGTATTTGCGCCATACGTAGGGAACGTCCTCGGCAGCGCCACCCTCGGCAAAGTTGATCGTGCCATCCATGCGGATGTACTTGATGGCCTTGTCATAGTAGCAGTGGTTAACCACGAAGCCCTCGCTCAGGTGAACCTCCTTGCCGGTCAGACGCAGGATCTCGTTCTCGAAGAAGGAGTTGGTCGAGTAGCACCAGCACGTTCCGGACTTGTTCTGGTCCTTGACGGGGGTGTGACGGATAACCTTGGTGTCGGTGAACTTGAAACCGGTGCTGTCGGGGACAACAACCTTGCTATCGGCCATCATGTTGAACGAAATAGCCGATGCGAGCAGTAAGAATAAAAATTTCTTCATAAAAATTGAGTTAGTTATTAATGTGTAGGTTAATTGAATTTTCGGTGATTAACTTGCAAATGTAGTTCTTTTTTTTGTTTCTTGCCCAATTTTGGTGAAAAAAATGATAAAAAGGGCCTCGTTGCATTCTGTTGAACGACAACGAGGCTTCGTTTTTTCTCGAATCAGATAGATAAGATTTGATTGATGATTATGTCTAGGGATATTTCCCTATGATGCCGCAAAGATACAAATTATTTCTCCATTCCGCGAAAAAAGACTAATTTTGTGCCTATGATTTATCCCTCATCTTTTGAGACCAAGATTGGCTTTGATGCCGTCAGGCGGGAATTGGAACGCCACTGCGTGAGCGCGTTGGGTACTGCCAATGTGCCGCGCTTGCGTTTTTCGACCCGTCGCGACGAGGTCATCCGTTGGCTTGAAGAGACCAACGAGTTCCTGTCTATCGTGCAGACTGGCCGTGAGTTCCCGTTAAGTTACTATTTTGACCTGCGTGTGGTGCTCAAGGAGGTTTCCACACCGGGCACTTTCCTGTCGGCCGAACGCTTGTTTGACCTGCAGCGCCTATTGGTCACCGTGAGCCAGGTGGTACGTTTCTTTGCCTCCGACGGCGACGGCAATTCGCCCTATCCGCGCCTGCGCGAACTCACCAGCGGCATGCAGGCCTTTCCCGAGTTGAGCAGTGCCATTGGGCATGTGCTCGACAAGGCCGGCAATATCAAGGACACGGCATCGCCACACCTGCATGAGCTGCGGGTCTCGATAGCCCGTGTGACCAGCAGCATCAACGGTACCCTGCGGCGCATCATTGCCCAGGGTAAGCAGGACGGCATTCTCGACAATGACGTGCAGCCCTCGCTGCGCGACGGTCGCCTGGTGCTGCCCGTGAGTGCCATGAACAAGCGCAAACTGCATGGCATCGTTCATGACGAGAGTGCCACGGGCAAAACGGTGTTCATCGAGCCCGATGCCATCGTCGAGGCCAATAATCGCATCCGCGAGACCGAGGCCGAAATCGCCCGCGAAATCATCCGCATCCTCACCGAGGTGACAGACCAGATCCGTCCGCATCTCGATGAACTGGCAGGCGTTCTTGAAACCTTGGGACAGTTGGATTTCATCCGCGCCAAGGCCTTGTTTGCCAAAGACGTGGGTGCCCAGCTGTGCCACGTCGACCGCAAACCTGTTGTGGAATGGTACACGGCTATTCATCCCGCCCTGATGCTCTCGTTGCGAAGTCAAGGCAAGGAAGTGGTACCATTGAACATCAACCTGAACAAGCAGAACCGTATCCTGGTCATCTCGGGCCCTAATGCCGGTGGCAAATCGGTATGCCTCAAGACTGTGGGCGTGGTACAGTACATGATGCAGTGCGGCCTGTTGCCCACGTTGCGCGACAATTCCCACATGGGCATTTTTCATGACATCTTTATCGACATTGGTGACCAGCAGAGCATCGAGAACGACCTAAGCACTTATAGCAGCCACCTGCAGAACATGAAACTTTTCCTCTCCAAGGGGGGAAAGGAGACGCTCATCCTTATCGACGAGATGGGTAGTGGCACCGAACCCCAGATTGGCGGTGCCATCGCTCAGTCCATCCTGGAGCAGCTCAACGAGCACCAGGTGATGGGAGTGGTTACGACCCACTACCAGAATCTTAAGCATTTTGCCGATGAGACCGATGGCGTCATCAATGGCGCAATGCTCTACGACCGCCAGCACATGCAGCCCCTGTTCCAGTTGTCGATGGGTTATCCCGGCAGCTCGTTTGCCATCGAGATAGCCCGCAAGACGGGTCTGCCTCAACAGGTCATCGACAAGGCCAGTGAAATCGTGGGCAGCGACTATATCAACATGGACAAGTATCTGCTTGACATCGTTCGTGACCGCCGCTACTGGGAAAACAAACGCCAGGACGTGCGTGCCAAGGAGAAACGCCTCGACCAGATGATTGCCGACTATGACGAACGCCTCGACAACATCCGCGCCGAGCATCGTCAGATCATCCACGATGCACGTGCCGAGGCCCAGGAAATCCTGCAGGGCAGCAATGCCCAAATCGAGCGGACCATCAAGGAGATCCGCCGCGAACAGGCCGAGAAGGAACGCACCAAAGAACTGCGCCGCCAGCTCGACGAGTTCAAGCAGCGCCTCAATGCCGAGGAGCCCGAGGCTCCTGCCCGCCTCACCGAACTCACGCCCAAAGACAAAGCCCACCGCAAGCCGCCCAAGAAGAAAGCTAAGCCCCAACAGACAGACAAGAACCGTCCCCTGCAAGCGGGCGATAATGTGGTCATCAAGGGCACTTCGACCGTGGGTACACTCATCAGCATCGACGAGAAATATGCATTGGTGGCCTTTGGGAATATCAAAACGCGCATCGAGGCCAACCAGGTGGAACGCACCATGCGCAAGGAGAAAACGCCTAAAGCCGAGTCGCTGGGACGTTCCACAACCGACGAGATACGCACGCGCCAGTTGAACTTCAAACCCGATATTGATGTGCGAGGCATGCGTGCCGACGAGGCTTTGCAGGCCATTACCTATTTTATCGATGATGCCATCCAGTTCAGTGCCCAGCGCGTGCGCATCCTGCATGGAACGGGAACCGGCGCCCTAAAGGTGGCCATCCGTGAATACCTGCACACCGTTAGCGGCGTGAAGTCCTACCGTGACGAGCACGTCCAGTTTGGCGGTGCGGGCATCACTGTAGTTGATTTGGAATAGAGATTAGTAATTAGAGATTAGTGACAATGATTGAGGACAATATATTTTTCAAGCCGTTCAAGACAACGGGTGGGGCAATCCCCTTCGACCGCATCACTACGGCCGATTATGAACCGGCCATCCGCCGGGGCATCCAGGAACATGATGCCGAAGTACAAGCCATCACGGCCAACGGGGCTGAGGCGACTTTCGAGAACACCATCGTGGCACTAGATCGTGCCGGGGCAACGTTGAACCGTGTCCTGGGCGTGTTTTATCCCATGCTCTCGGCTCATGCCGATGACGCGTTGATGGAAGTGAGCAACCGCATGGCGCCCGTATTGAGTGAACATTTCAACAGTATCACCCTCAACGAGCAGCTGTGGCAACGGGTCAAACACGTTCATGACAACTTTGATGCATCCAAGCACGATGTCGAGGACCAGATGCTGATGCGCGAAACCTACGACGGCTTCGTGCGCAGCGGTGCCAACCTGCAAGGTGCTGACCGTGACCGCTATCGCGAGTTGTCCAAGCGTTTGACCGAACTGACCTTGAAATTTGACCAAAACGCCCTCAAAGAGACTCCCCGTTATGAACTCTGGCTCACCGAGGACGATATTGCCGGCTTGCCCGAGAGCGCCCTGGATGCTGCCAAGCAGGCTGCAAAAGACAAGGGTCGTGACGATGCCTGGCTGGTAACGCTGGATGCGCCCAGCTACATCCCGTTCATGAAGTATAGCGAACGCCGTGACCTGCGCGAGAAGTTGTACAAGATGTACAACCGCCAGTGCACCAGCGGCGAATACTGCAACCTGGATATCCTACGAGACATCGCCAACACCCGTCTGGAAATTGCCCGTCTGATGGGTTGCAAATGTTACGCTGAGTATAAATTGCAGCACGCGATGGCCGAGAGGCCCCAGGCGGTCTATAACATGCTCGACCAGTTGCGTGACGCATATCTGCCCGTTGAACGCAGGGAAATGCAGCGCCTCACCGAGTTTGCCAGCCAGCAGGAAGGCAAACCAGTCGAAATCATGCCATGGGACTATAGCTATTACAGCAACAAGGAGAAAGACTCGATGTTTGACATCAACGACGAGTTGCTCAGGCCTTATTTTGAGCTTACCCGTGTAACCCAAGGCGTGTTTGGCTTTGCCAAGCGGATGTATGGCCTGCGTTTCATCCCCAATCACGATGCCCAGGTCTTCCATCCCGAGGTCGAGGTATTTGACGTGACCGA
>JAEEGI010005420.1_pt1 | contig 29388 bp, 20 predicted proteins | sample 8958751 | NCBI WGS metagenome assembly JAEEGI01 (sample SAMN16246545, study PRJNA631951) | gut metagenome | biome: gut microbiome; feature: rumen; material: KS-attached | host: Bos | place: Iran: Karaj | collected 2018-10 | reverse complement strand
AGTGGCACTAGCATAGGTGCTAATATTCGCGAACCCCACCGCGCAGAAAGCAACAAAGACTTTGTCCACAACCTTCATATCGCATTAAAAGAAACTAACGAAACACAATATTGGTTTGAAGTAATGTTTAGAGCAAATATTCTTACAGAAAAAGAGTATGAATCCCTGAACAACGATTTGACCGAACTATACGCCATACTCACATCAATAATAAAGACCTCCAAGCAAAAAGACCAACTATGACCCTTAACCCTAAAACTATATTTTTAATTCTTAATTATTAATTCTTAATTTTCAACATGGCTATATACAAGACAGCAATCAACAAGCCTATCACTACGGGTTTGATATTCGTGGCGGTCATTGTGCTGGGACTTTTCTCCCTCAGCCGTCTGCCTATCGACCAGATGCCTGAGATGGACCCGCCCTACGTCACGGTGATGACCACCTATGCAGGTGCCAACGCTAGCGAGATTGAGACCAATATCACCAAACTGGTCGAGAACTCGCTCAACAGCGTCGACGGACTTAAGAACATCACTTCCACTTCAAAGGACAACATCTCAGTGGTGAGCCTCGAGTTTGAATGGGGTTCCAATATCGACGAGGCACTCAACGACATCCGCTCCTACGTCGACCTTCTATACGACAATCTGCCCGACGGCGTGTCGCGTCCTATGATTCTGAAGCTCAACTCTAGTGCCATGCCCATCATGGTCTACGGCTTCACCGCCGAAGAGAGCTACTCGGGCCTTGACCGCATACTGGAGGACAACGTGGTCAACGTCCTCAACCGTGTGGACGGCATCGGCAACATCACCGTCAGCGGTGCCCCCGAACGCTACGTCTACATCGACCTCGATCCCAAACAACTCGACGCCTACGGCATACCTCTCGAGCTCGTCGGCAACGCCATTTCTGCCAACAACCTCGACCTCGCCTCTGGCACCGTCAAGATGGGCAAGGAGCAGTACCAGATGCGCGTCAAAGGTGAGTATGTCGAAAGTTCCGAGATTGCCGACATCGTGGTCACCACCACCTACACCGGCAAGCAAGTCTTCGTGCGCGACCTTGCCACCGTCCGCGACACCATCAAGGACCTCTCGCTCGACGAGAAAATCAACGGTCGCGACGGTGCCCGACTCATCATCACCAAGCAGACCGGTGCCAACACCGTGGCCATCGCCCGTGAGGTGCGTGCCGAGATGGAGCAGATCATGAAGACGCTCCCCCCCGACATCAAGATGACCAATATACGTGACGGATCTGAGGAAATCGTCAACGCCATCAATGGCCTCACCGAATCCATCTTCTACGCCCTTCTCTTCGTCATCCTCGTGGTGCTCATCTTCTTGGGCAACTGGCGTTCTACCCTCATCATTGCCCTCACCATCCCCATCTCGCTGGTCACCTCGTTCATCTACCTGTTGCTTGCCGACAGTTCGCTCAATATCATATCCCTCGCCTCGCTCACCGTCGCCATCGGTATGGTGGTCGACGACGCCATTGTGGTGCTCGAAAATATCACCAAACATATTGAACGTGGCGAATCGCCACGCGAGGCAGCCATCTGCGCCACCAACGAAGTGTGGACCTCGGTCATTGCCACCACGCTGGTGCTTGTGGCGGTATTCGTGCCGCTCACCATGCTGCCCGGCATGATGGGCATCTTCATGAAAGAGCTCGGCTGGATTGTCACCATCGTGGTCTGCGTCTCCACTACCGCTGCCATCTCACTCATCCCCATGCTCAGCAGCAAGCTCCTCAAGGAAAAGCCCTTCTTCCTGACCAAAGAAGCCCGCGAAGAGGCAGAGCGCAAACAAGCTGCCAAGAAACTCTCCTTCGACAAGACCATAGGCCGTGCGTTCGATGCCATCGATGCAGCCTACGCCAACCTGCTCCGCTGGTGTTTGCGCCACAAGATTCTCACCGTTATCATCGCCGCCATCTTCTTCGTTGCCACACTTCTGCCCTTCATCACAGGCAAGATTGGCATGGACTTTATGAAAGAACAAGATAACGGCCGTATAAGCATCAGTGCCGAGCTACAGCGCGGCACACGCATCGAGGAGACTCTCAAGACTGCACGTCGTATGGAAGACGACATCTACCGCATATTGGGCGACGAAGTCATCGTGGTCTCCACCTCTGCTGGTTCCAACGACGATGCCGGCATGGCAGCCCTCTTCAACAGCACCACCAACAACAAGATATCCATGACCATCCGCTGCACCAAGAAGTATGAGCGCAAGCGCACCATCTTCGAGATGCAGGAAGACCTGCGCCGTTGCTTCGCCGAATATCCCGAGCTGGTCAACTATCAGGTCAACCAGGGCGGCGGCATGGGCGGTGGCTCCAACAACTCCCTCTCCGTCGAAATCTACGGCTACGACTTTGACCAAACCACCGCATTCACCAACGAACTCAGACGTCGTGTGGAAGAGAACGTCCGTGGCGCCCGCGACACCAAAGTCTCGCGCGACGAAGACCGTGCCGAGCTCAAGATAACCCTCGACAAAGAGAAACTCGCCCGCCAAGGCCTCAACGAGAGCACCGTGGCCCTCTACGTCCGCAACCGTGTCAACGGCATGCTGGCTGGCTATCTTAAGGAGGACGGCGAAGAATACAATATCATGGTACGCCTACGCGAGGAATACCGCGACGCCATCTCCGACATCGAGCAGCTCTCCATACCCACCAGCACTGGCAAGATAGTCAAACTCGAAGAGCTGGGCACTATTGAGGAATATTGGTGCCCGCCCACCATCGAGCGCAAAAACCGCCAGCGCTACCTCACCCTCACCGTCATGCCCTACAAGACCTCCCTGCAGGAACTCGCCATGGGCGTGCAGCACGAACTCGACCAGATGAACATACCCGCCGAGATACATGTCGCCCTCGCCGGTAACTACAAAGACCAGCAAGACTCCACGCGCGACATGATGATGCTTGCCGCACTCATCCTCATGCTCGTCTACATCGTCATGGCCTCCCAGTTCGAGAGCTTCTCCAAGCCGCTCATCATCATGTTCTCCATCCCCTTCGCCATCAGCGGTGTCTCGCTTATGATGTTCATCACTGGCAACAACATCGACATGATAGGCCTCCTCGGTCTCGTGCTCCTCATCGGTATCGTCGTCAAAAACGGTATCGTGCTGGTCGACTACATCAACCTCATGCGCGAGCGTGGTCTGCAGCTTGGCGAAGCCATCGCACTCAGCGGCCAGAGCCGTCTGCGTCCTGTGCTCATGACTGCCTTCACCACCATCCTCGGTATGATACCCATGGCCACCTCCAACTCCGAAGGCTCTGAGATGTGGACCACCATGGGACTCGTCGTCATCGGCGGTCTCACCGTCTCCACCTTTGTCACCCTTATCATTGTCCCCGTCCTCTACGGCGGCATGGAGCGCATCCGCGAAAAGATAATTGGCAACCGCGACAAAAACAAATTTGTTTTCATGAACATTAATTTAAATGAAGATGAAAACTAGTGAACTGTGAACTGAGATATAGTGACCAGTGAATAGTGACACGATAGCGCTCGTTTCACAGATCACTGGTCACAGGTCACAAAAACACACTTTTTAATATTACAATTTTAATTCTTACCATGAAATCAGTCTTTATAGTATACAACCAAGCCAGCACCGAGCGTGTCGAATACATGCTCGACACCCTTGGCATCCGTGGCTTCACCTTCTGGGAAAACGTACAAGGCCGTGGCAACGCCACCGGCGACCCCCACCGCGGCACCCACACCTGGCCCGAGATGAACAACGCCCTCCTCACCGTCGTCCCCGACGACCGTGTCGACGAGCTCCTTCTCTCCGTCCGCAAACTCGACAAGCGCAACGAGGAAGTAGGCATCCGCGCCTTCGTCTGGAACATCGAACAGATGGTATAATCCCTACAACTAGCTACCGCCATCCTAAAAATCGCCGACAATCGTTATTATCCACCTCCGCTAAAGGTAGTACTTTTGCAAATGAAAATCAGAGGTAAGAAATCTTTTGTCATATAATGCCATCTCTTTGATTTTTAGGATTAATAACAACACTAACGCCCCGACCCGTCGGGGCGTTTTTCTTTCCACTTCCCCATTATTCCCTGTTACCACCTCCCCTTCCACACCCCCTCACTCTTCGACAAGATGCTGGAAGAAATACTGAGATGTCATAAACAGACCTAAAATAAAGTGAGATGGATTGAGAAGTCGGCCAAACGACCAATTTGGGTTAAAATAAAATAGTTTTGATTGTAATATGAAAAAAAACGGCTCACCGTCATAGGCTATGCCGCCGACGGCTCTGTGCTCTTCACAAAGACCAGAAGTTTCACCACCGCCCAGGAAATTGAGCGCAACTACATGTATTCCCTCCCAACCATTCAAATCAACTAAGCCATGAAAGAGAATAAACAATATACAGCACCCGTCGTGAAAGTAGTGGCTTTCCAAATTGAAATAGGTTTCGGGGGTTCGTCGGGCGATTTACGCCTCTCACATAACGACCTATTAATACACGATTACAATAACCAGAACCAAGAAAACTGGACCGAAAACAACACCCTTTTCGGTGGCAGTGGCTGGGACTCTGGTTGGTAGCCATCGAAAAGGGCTTTCCGGGCACTTACGCATGGCAACAACTTTTTTCCATGTGTAAGCAACCCACTTTGCAAAAGTATAGGCAAGTAACTTCCTCGGGTTGCAGAAGTCATAATCATAAACTTCCGCAACCCTAGTTTTATCTGTCACCACAGTCGTCTTACGACACTCACATAATCATTAGAGCTTATGACAGGTTATTATTCACTAAAGTTTGACAAGTGGCTAAAAGGCCAAAGGCGTGATTCGTTGCCCTTTTTAGGGTGTTTCAAAAAGTCTGAAGAACTGAAAGATAATAGGCAGGGGCGTAAGCCCCCGTACTTGTGGACGATAAAGCAAAGCCCTGAAGGGGCGACAGATAGTTGGTAACATACGGTGTGTCACCCCTTCGGGGTTCTTTTTTCCTACCATTCGTACAGGGGTTACACCCCTTTCTGTGGTCTGTCGTCCCCTTAGGGGACTTTTGATACACCCTCAACTTTTTCACTACCAAAACACCTCGTCACCTCCGTACCTTACCATAACCCAATACACCCAACAACATGAAGTCAGAAGTATGAACTAAGAGCTAAGAAGATATGCGGCAGCCAAATATCATTTTCAATTTTTCAGTGACCAGTGACAAGAAAGAGATTGTTTCACAGGTTACAGGTCACAGGTCACTAAAAAACTTGATACGAATGCGCTCGTTTCAGAGACGTAAGACCACAGCTGATTACAGGTCACAAAACTTTCAACTATAAATAATAAAGACTTCTTAAAAGAGTAACTAATCGGAACCATGTTTTTCCACTTGAAATGTTAAAAAAAATAACACAACTTAATGTTTTTCAATCCTCAGCACACTTTTGGCGGAAAAAAAATACATCATATTCAATTTTTTTCATATATTTGCATCGAAAAATTAACCAAATATTAATCTTAAAAAAACTTAGTTATGGCAGACAATGAAGAAACCCAAAACTCCACTGAAGAGATCAAAGATTACACTAAAAGTATCGTCGATCTGGCGGACATTATGACCTCTCTGAAAGGAATGATTTACAACAAGATTGTGAGTGGTGGCGAAGCAGGCAGTGCGTCTGAAGACAATTTCTTCTGCTGGGCTACACCTGGTATTGCCGTCACGCCCGAAGACTTTGAATTCGTGTCGGAAGGCCTACGAGGCTCTCTTCGCCTTGATAAGATAAAGGCTTCCAACATGAAGGCCATGACCGAAGCCCAAGCAGTATTGCAAGCGGCTGCCGAAAAAGCCGTACAAGAGGCCGAAGAAAATCCTGACGGAAAAGCAGGTGGGATATCGGACGATATCACCGATTCCTTCCTCAACCTCCAACTGTCAGATGAGGACATCCAAACAATGAAAGCCGACAAAACTTTCAAACTCTACCTACAGGCAGAAAGCTTATCCCATCTGGTTGACTTTATCCCCGATGTCTCCGGCTGGAAAGAGTCGGGGGGAACCAAATTATGTATACTCGAAAACGAAGGTAAACTGTCAGATGTATACAAATATACACTGAACATGAGCCAAGTAAAAGCAGACGATATGGACGAGGCCACCAAGAAACAGGTAGAGGAATACCGTGCCGCCCTTGTGGACACAGTTAAGATGCCACCGATGGTATCTGGAATGCCCGAAGAAGAAATAACACAGCCTTCAAGATTAGTTTCGAATTACAACACTATGAGGCAGGCATACGAAGATGCCGCCCTTCAGCTCAAGCTGGAACAAGCCGAAGCTCTCAGTGGCAATGATCCTGCAGCCATGCATCGATGGGCTTTGACAGGTAAGATTCTTAAGAGTAGAGTAGAATCTGCAATGAATGCATGGATAACCACAGGCTATAAAAAACAATATGAATATATTGCCGCCTTTATCGACCAGGTGGAATCTCGTAGCATGGTCATGCAGAAAGAGGAATACCGCCGTCTATTTGATAGTGCGTATATGACAGGTTTAGGTTCTGGTATGGAGTTCCTATACACTACCCTGATACCAAATAATTTCATCAAGGCCGGCAGTTGGACGAAGCTGTCGTTCACACAAAAGGATTACAACTACGAGAACGAAATCACTGGAAAGTCCTGTGGATTAAATGTGGATGCAAGTCTCAAAATAGGCAGGGCAAAAGCAAGTGCCGAATATAATAAAGATACTGTTAATAATACGGAGAAGGTGACAGTTAATATGAAGAACTTCAAAATAGAGTTCGAAATATGTCAGGTAAGTATTGACCGTCCCTGGTTCAAACCCTCATTCCTCAATAGCAAATACTGGCGTTTTACCCCTGGAGGCAAAGATGAGAATGGAAATGAAATAGTAGAGATGCTGTGCGACGGCAGCTCAACACACAAGGGCATGATGCCCGCCTATCCTACCGCCATTCTTTTCATACGGAACCTCTCTATCAAATTCAACTCAGACAAAGAAGCCAGAGACTTCGCCCAGCAACGCGAGGACATCAGCCATGGAGCCAATGCATCTTATAAAGGCATATTGGTGAGAGCCTCAGGTGGCTACAACTACTCGTCGACTGACGGTAGTACTACTAACAATAGCTCCAGTCAGGTAAAGGGTTCGACAATCACTATCGACGGCATGCAGATTATTGGCTACCGCTGCCATGTTCTCGGCAAAGCTCCTAACCCACTGCCTAGCATCACCGAATGGGTATAACCTAATGATTGCTTGATTTAATCGTTGATACGTTGATAAGTTTATGATTTATCGTTGTCCGTTGATAAGTTGATAAGTTTATACGACTCGCACCATATCAACATATCAACACATTAACATTCAAACATTAACACATTCAATAACACCACATAGTATTATGGATGCCAAGATACGAATGGCTATCAGTGCCAGGCTTTACCAGATATTTCAACCCTCCCCGGAAGCTGAGACCTTTCTCAGCTTCCCCAAGGAGGCTCCGTACGTATTCACGCCCAGTCAGCTGAACATGCTTCTCAAAGAGACTTCTGACGAGATGTCCAGTACTATCACCACCATGTCCGAGATATCGCGCATGATGAACCATCCCGTAAGGGGCATACTCTACGACAACTTCAACACCGACGAGGTGCTTTGGGATGTGTATGGCGAAGTGCTGAAAAGCGCGGAGGTGGCTATCACTCGCAACGAGGCCGACGAGGCCGATTTGAAAAAGGCCAACAAGGTGCTGTACTCCTCTATGGAGAACGGTTACCCCGAACCCACCGAACGCTATGCCACCTATCTGCAGCTCCGCGATCAATACTATATTGCCGAACAGACCTTAGAAAGCATCAAGGCTTCGGGCAACGACCAAGCCAGCCTGTTAGCAGCTCAGAAAGAGTTTGAAGACATTAAGAAGCAAATGTCTCTGTACGAACAGGAAAAAGCCATGGAGCTAGTCCGTGAGCGAGTGATGGAAAACAGCCCATCATGCGTGTGGCATGAGTTGAAGTCCAAATACAACCCCGACGTGGACCATGAAATCACGTTGGAGCTAATAGAGTATGCACCCACATACATCTTCCCTGCCGACATCATGAAGCAGGATTGGGACAGAATTACCCTCAGCAAAGAGAATATAGCCACACTAATAGAGAATGCCCCTGACGAGATAAAAAAGTCATTCCCCTTGGCCAACGGTCAAGCGACCGAAGGTGTTTCTTTTGAATACCGTTCGGTAAAACTGGAACGTACTTGGTTCGAGCCGAAACTGTTCAAATCCAGGTATTGGCGATTTCCAGCAGGCTCACAGCAGGCTGCCATTGCCTACGACGGACACAACGGCAGTGCCGGCCGCTTCCCGGCCTATATAGCCGCCCTGGTTCTCGTACGCAACCTCAGGACCGATTCGGGCACACTCATCGAGGACGGACGGGTCATGTCTATGGCATACGTGTGCAAGTGGCTTCCCGCCTGCCCTAATCCCGACCCGTCGGCACATTGGATGAATACCATCAAAACCGCGAGGCTCACGCTCAGCACCGACAGTGGTGGCTTGATGACCGTCAAGTGCGGCAACGAAATAATCGGTTCGGGCGACAGGCAGGTGGGCGACGTGATAACCCTGATGGCACAACCCGATAGCCAGCATGTCCTGTCGCACTGGAAGGTGAACGGCAAGACCCTGCCCGCAGGCAACGGCACTCTTGTACTCTCCATGCCAGAAGAGGGGCTCGACGTAATCCCGATATGGGCAGTGGCGCAAAGCTCAGGCAATATGAAGGTGAGATGCAGCGGCACCACCCTCGTCAGCATCAGTGACGGCCCCAACCTTCTGGACATGAACATGTACAAGGATCTCTTGAACATTGAAACTATAGGCGAGAACGCTTTCTCTAACTACACAAACCTGCGACAGCTGATTATTGGTTCGCATGTTGTCACTATAGCACGAAATGCCTTCTTTGGCTGCAAGGATTTGGAGAACATCACCATCCCGGCTGCCACCCACTCCATAGACCCCAATGCTTTCCGCCGCGACAACCACATGGAATCGCCCATCATCAAGGTGGACGAGGACAATAGTGTCTACACTGCCCTCAACGGTCAGTTGGTGGACAAGCAGCGCACTACCACCATGAACACAGTCCGCTGTAAATGTGGTTCCACATTCTACTACTGCGGCAGTATGCCGTCCGAGTGTCCCAACTGCGGTGCCTCTCTGAGTGAGAGCAATGTAAAAGAAGCCATCATACAGCGTCCTGACGAAGTGGTGCCATTCAAACTGGTGGCCGACGAAGCCTTTGAGAATATCAAAAAATTCCTCAAAAAGAAATCCTTTGCCGACCCCAAGTTTCGCCAAGAGGTGGATGCTGCCGACCTCGGACTTCGCCGCCTGTATATTCCCTACTGGGAATGGACTATCCAAAGCCACGGCACTTACGAGGTGGAAATTGCAAACACGGTCAACACCACTGACAAGGACGGCAAGACCAAGAGCGAGGTGAAAAAAGAGGTGAAGAAGACAGAAGTATCCTGTCCGGAAAATACCTACTTTGTCGCTGCCTCCAAAATCATGCCCGAAAAAAATAACACCTACGTCAAAAGTGGCACGGTAAAACAATCTTTCTCCCCCTCTAAAGATGAAATTTACGAACTCTATACCTGCAACAGCTCCGAAAGCCAGCTGAGCGCACATGCAATGGTATCGCGCGACCTACAGCAGAAGGCTATCAACAACATCTCCGACTCAGGAGTGAAGAAAGTGTTGAAAGAGGATTTAGTGTTCGTAAGCGAAAAATCAACTCTCACTGCCTTACCTTTCTGGACAGGTAGCATTTCATTCAAGAACAAGCGATATGCCTTCCTTGTCAACGGCAATAGTGGCACTGTCATCGCCCGCAACGGGTTCCCAAAGAACAAGAAAAAAATCTTGATTACTGTGGGCATCTGCGCCGTGATAGTAGCCTTTATTGTGCTGTTGATACTGTCAAAAATAAACCAATAGGCACATTACCTGTATCGGGATGCGGAATGTGCGACACATTCCGCATCTCATTCTTTTAATGTGACTTCTATAAATCACCTCGAAGAGGTGTGACCATCAATAACACCGTACAAGCCGTAAGGCGCAGTGCGGTGATAGTCAGAATGTAACCAAACTGCGTCTCGTGGAGACGCGACATTGAAAACGAATTAATAGAACCCACCTTAAAGAAGTCACTAGAGATAGCCCTATAGGGCTTTTTGTTCGAAAAAGTTATTCAACGCATTTGCAATTTTTTTGATGATGGTGCGTTATTCTACCTAACTGATAGAGTTAATCCAATGGAAAAAATAGACTTTGTTATCACCTGGGTTGATGGAAGTGACCCCCAATGGAGGAAGGAAAAGAAATATTACGAAGACTTAGAACATATTAATTCTCAAGAAGATGATACAAATACAGAATGTCGTTATCGGGATAATGGACTTCTGAAATATTGGTTCCGTGGGGTAGAAAAATTCGCTCCTTGGGTTAACCAAATACATTTTGTAACTTGTGGTCAAAAGCCTGAATGGTTAAACACAGAACACCCAAAACTTCATATAGTAAACCACAAAGACTATATACCTCCCCGGTATCTTCCAACATACAATTCTATGGTAATTGAGTTGAATTTACATAGAATAGAGAGTCTGTCGGAAAAGTTTGTAAACTTTAATGACGACATTTTTTTACTACAACCTTTAGAACCTAATTTTTACTTTAGAAACGGCCTCCCAGTATTAGATGCAGACTTAACACATTCAGTCCATGTAGGATACAACAATTGGAGCAGAGTACTCTTCAATAACTATTGTTTAGTAAGGATGAGTTTCAACAGCAAAAAGTCCATTTCAGACAATTGGCATAAATGGTTCAACTTAAAGGAATTGGGGTATAAAAGAACGATAAAGAACCTATTATGTTATTTAGCTAACCATACACTACCTATGAGTACCTATGGTCATTTGTCATTCCCTAATCTGAAATCGACTCTTCAAGAAATATGGGATATGCATCCTGATATATTAGAGCATGTTTCGTTGCAAAAGTTCCGTAGCGACGACGGGATAAATCCTTGGCTACTATGTGCATGGAATCAAGCGAAGGGGAGTTTCTACCCGACCCATAAAGACCGTCTCGGGCAGGATATCCAAATCAGTCCCAACACTACGAATAAGATATGCGATATTGTCAAGGGTGGGCTGATACCACAAATTTGTCTGAATGACACCCCGAAAAACGCTGATTTCGAGAACTGCACAAAAGCGATTGTAGCAGCCTTTGAGACACTCCTGCCGACGAAATCAATATTTGAAAAATAGTGATATACGGGACTTCTATAAATCAATAAATCACCCCGAAGGGGTGAGACTATTAGTAACACGGTACAAGCCGAAGATGCAGTGCCGTGACACTCAGACATCAGGAAACCGCGTCCCGAAAGGACGCGACAATGAAAACAAATAAAGGGGACTTCTATAAATCACCTCGAAGAGGTGTGACCATCAATAACACCGTACAAGCCGTAAGGCGCAGTGCGGTGGTAGTCAAGATGTAACCGAACTGCGTCTCGTAGAGACGCGACATTGAGAACGCATTAATAGAACCCATCTAAATAGAACCCACCTATAGTGAATAGTGACCTTATTAAAGGTAGGTTCCAAAAAAAAGGCTTAAACGGACGTAAGTCCACTGGACTTCCTTAATCCTACGGGAAATAAATATTGTTAATCAACGCGTTTCTATTGAACGAAAAGCCCTAACGGGCTATTTTTAGAGGTTGCCTAAACTAAAAGTAGAAACTAAAAGGTGCGGCAGCCTACTTTTTAGTTTTTAGTTTTCACCTTTTACTTTCCAATGTCACTAATGCCTTTTTCTGCTCTTACTTACCCTTTACTTCCCCTTAATCCTCAATTCCACGCAAGGCTCCTCTTTGACCCATGGTTCCTTCTCACTGCCTATACCTCTTGACCAATCTATATTCATTCGTTCACTACTTCATCTTCATTCTCCAAAGCGAAAAACCATACAAACCAGAACAATGTAGTAGAAAGCAGTAGGCGTAGGGGGCATAATAACACCATGAGATGAAATTGGATGGATTCAAACGTTAACTCACGAGAAATAGGTTGAAGAGGCTTTTTTTGCCCTAAGATGGTGGCGAGGCAATATTTTTATTCAGTCGGCGTTATTATGGATCTATGGTGAAAAAAGTACTTGCAATTTGTCTGCTGGCCGTGGCGCTGGCGACCACCGCTGTGGGACAGGAGGAGGAAGGCCCCCTCACCCCTGCCCAGCTTAGGGAGAAAGGCATCAAAGCCGAGAAGATAGGGCTGACCGAACTGGCCGAGCGCTATTACCGTCAAGCCTTGGAGAGCGCCGAAGGCGACCCCACCGGCGAAACCCAGCGTCTGCTGGGCATACTGCTGGAGCAGAAAGAGTATTTTGACGAAGCGGTAATCCTACTCAACCAAAGCAACACCTCTGACGCTCTTGCCCACCAAGCTTTCTGCTTGATACAGATGCACCTGCTAGACAGCGCGAGCCATTGCGCCCAGCGCGCTATAGAGATGGACACCGCCTCGGCATTGGCAAAGTCGATGATGGCATATGTGGAGACTGAGCGCGACCAGCACATCAACGCCATCGCCTGGGCCAACCGTGCCCTGCGGAGTAACCCCAAATTCGCGCGGGGGGAGAATGTGATGGGATATATTCAGTACCGCAAAGGCAACCACCCCGAGGCCATGAGGCACTTCAAGAAAGCCATCCAGCTGGACAGCACCCTAGCAGATGCCTATTACAACCTCGGATCGCTTTACTGCCTGCGCAATAGCCAGGATATGGCCATCAAGTTGCTGAAAGAGGGTTTGCGCCGCAATCCTCGCAACATACGACTCTACACTGCCCTAGCACAAGCCTACCGCATGAAAAACGCCGACGACAAGGCCATGCAATGCTACAAGCAGATTCTAGAATACGACAGCCTGCACACCCCCACCCTCAACCGCATAGGCACGCTGCTCTGCAGCCAAGGCCACTTCGACCAGGCTATCGCATTCCACAAACGAGCCCTGAGCATCCGTCCCAACGATGCCGCAGCGTATAAGTATATCGGCAAGGCCTATATCGATTGGGGGCAGTACGACAAAGCCATACAGAGTTTCATCCGCTCGACCAACATCTGCACCACCGACCCCGAGACTTACATGTACCTCGCCGAGCTCTACGGCAAACAGAAAAAGGGGGAGCGCAAACAGCAGTCGGCCTACAAAAAGGCCGCCCGACTGGGAGACAAGGATGCCCAAACCTGGCTGGTGAAGCGCGGAATTGCATGGTAAAATTGAAAATTGAAAATTGAAAATTGAAAATCTTATTGAAAGTTGAAAATTGAAAACTGAATAAAATGAAACCAACTACCCTGCTTGAATGATTGTCGTTTTTTACTTTCACTTTCAATCTATTAACTTGTTATATAAATTGGTTGATGCACTCAAATATTTTTCAATTTTCAATTTTCAATTTTTAATTTCCTTGTTATGTCGGAAAAAATGTGTTATTTTGCAAATCAATTCACGTGTACAATAAATAATATATAATAAGGAAATACAGAGGCAAAGCCTATGAAGAACCTAGTGATTGTTGAGTCGCCCGCCAAGGCAAAAACCATTGAGAAGTTTCTTGGGGAGGACTATGTGGTCAAATCAAGCAACGGACATATCCGCGATTTGGCAAAAAAAGAGATGAGTATCGACATCGAGAACCAGTACGAGCCCGAGTACCAAATTACCGAAGAGAAGCACAAGTTGGTAGCCGAGCTGAAAAAAGCAGTGAAAGAAGCCGACGTGGTGTGGCTGGCATCTGATGAGGACCGCGAAGGAGAGGCCATCGCATGGCACTTGCAGGAGACACTGAAACTCGACCCGCAGAAGACGAAGAGAATTGTGTTTAACGAGATAACCAAAAATGCCATTCTCAATGCTATCAAGAATCCCCGCGGAGTAGACATGGACCTAGTAGATGCCCAGCAGGCACGTCGTGTGCTAGACCGACTGGTGGGATATGAAATCAGCCCCATTCTGTGGTCGAAAATCAAGCCTGCCCTCAGCGCCGGTCGCGTACAAAGCGTGGCAGTAAGACTGATTGTGGAGCGCGAAGATGAGATAAAAAACTTCAAGAGCCAGGCCTACTTCCGGGTCACCGCCCAGTTCCATCCCGCCAGCGGCAAGATGCAGGTGATGGCAGAGCTGAGTCGTCGTTTCGACACTGCCGAGGAAGCTGAGGCATTTATTAAGAGCCTCATTGGGTGCAACTACAAAGTAGAGACCATCGACACCAAACCTGCTAAGCGCAGTCCTGCCCCACCATTCACCACCTCTACCCTGCAGCAGGAAGCAAGCCGCAAACTGGGATTCAGTGTTGCCCGCACAATGCAGATTGCACAACAGCTGTATGAGAGTGGATTTATCACCTACATGCGTACCGACAGCGTCAACCTCAGCGATCTGGCACTGGATATGGCCAAGAAGGAAATCACCAAGCTCTACGGTGAGAACTATGTGAAGACCCGCCGCTACCAGACCAAGACCAAGGGCGCGCAGGAGGCTCACGAAGCTATCCGACCCACCTATATGGAGAATGTCTCCATCAATGCCGATGCAGCACAGCGGCGCCTCTACGAACTGATATGGAAGCGCACCATCGCCTCGCAGATGGCTGATGCCGAGTTGGAAAAGACCATTGTGGAAATCAACATCACCCAACATGAGGAGCGTTTCATCTGCCAAGGCGAGCAGGTACGCTTCGACGGTTTCCTGAAGGTATATATGGAGTCGACCGACGACGAACCCGAACACTCCAGCGATGCCGAGCGCACCCTGCCCAAGGTGGTGGAGGGTATGCACCTCAACCTCGATGTGGCAGAGGCTTTGGAGCACCACACCCAGCATCCGCCCCGCTATACCGAAGCGAGCCTTATCAAGAAACTGGAGGAACTGGGTATCGGACGTCCTTCCACATACGCACCTACTATCAGCACCATCCTCAAGCGCGAATATGTAATCAAAGAAGACCGCGAGCCCAAGACGGTGGAATGCACTGCCATTATCCTCAAGGACGACTCCGTGAACATCGAGCACCGCATCGAGAAGGTAGGTGCCGAGAAGGGCAAGCTGTTCCCTACCGACATCGGAAGCGTGGTCAACACATTCCTGATGGAGCACTTTGCTGACATCGTAGACTACAACTTCACAGCCACGGTCGAAAAGGACTTTGACGATATCGCCGCCGGCAAGAAGCAGTGGCGCAAAGTGGTGGACAAATTCTACGTTCCCTTCCACAAAAACATCCGCCTCACCCAACAGACCAGCCACCGCACCAGCGGCAGCCGTCTGATAGGTGTCGACCCCAGGACTGGACGCAACCTCTATGCCAAGATTGGCCGCTATGGTACCTTGGTGCAGCTAGGCGACACGTCGAATGACGAGAAGCCCCAATTTGCCAGCATGAAGAAGGGACAGAGCATTGAGACCATAACGCTCGAAGAGGCCCTCTCGCTGTTCGAGTTGCCCCGTACCGTGGGACAATTTGAAGACCACGACGTGATAGTGAGCATCGGCAAGTTCGGTCCCTATGTGCGTCTTGACAACAAGTTCTACTCCCTCTCTAAGAACGATGACCCCTATGAGGTAACCCTCGACCGTTGCATTGAGATTATCAAGAACAAGCGAGCCGCCGAAGCCGAGAAAGAACGCCTGCGCCAGCTCTATCCCCACCTCATTGGGCAGTATAAAGACCAACCCATCAACTCCAATATTGGACGTTATGGTGCCTATCTTTCATACAACAGCGAGAACTACCGCATACCTAAGACCGTCGACCCGCTGAAACTAACGCTTGAAGAAGCTATTGCCATTATCGAGACGGCCCAAGAGAAAAAGGCCCGCAGCCGCAAAAACAAGAATGAGTGAGGCTCAGTATAGTCATAGTCAACTATAACGTCAAATACTTCCTCGAGCAGTGCCTGGAGTCGGTTTTTTCCTCCGACCTGGAAGTAGAGGGAGAGCATGGCAACGCCGACGAAGCCCCCATTGACCTGGAGGTATACGTGGTGGACAACGCCTCGGTCGATGGTTCGGTCGAGATGGTCAGGGAACGCTTCCCTGAGGTTCACCTCATTGCCAACCATGACAATGTGGGCTTTGCCCGTGCCAACAACCAGGCCTTACGCCTCATCATGGAGACTCCTGATAGCAGTCGAGACTCAGACACTGCTACGAAAGACCTAGTGCTGCTTCTGAATCCCGACACGGTGGTAGAACGCGACACTTTCCGCCAATGTGTGGCATTCTTTGCCTCACATCCCGCCTGCGGCGGGCTAGGAGTGAAGATGGTCAATGGCGAGGGCACCTATCTCAAGGAGAGCAAACGAGGTTTCCCCTCCCCTGCTGCTGCCTTTTACAAAATCAGCGGACTGATACGCCTGTTTCCCCACCATCCACGCATTGCAGCCTACTATATGGGGCACCTCGACGACCAGGAGACCAACCCTATCGACATCCTCCCCGGCGCATTCCTTATGATTAGCCGAAAGGCTCTGGATAAAGTAGGGCTGCTCGATGAGTCCTATTTCATGTATGGCGAGGACATCGACTTCTCGTGGCGAATCAAGATGGCGGGATTCGAGAACTACTATTACCCCTCAGCCCGTATCATACACTACAAAGGAGAGAGTACGAAGCATGGCAGTATGAACTATGTGTACACATTCTACAACGCCATGTCGATATTCGTGCAGCACTACTTTACCGACAGTAAGGCACGATGGTTCAACCTGCTCCTCAGGCTAGCCATCTGGACAAGAGCCTGCCTAGCATGGTTGCAGAGGGTGATAAGGGCAGTGGCGCTGCCTGCACTTGATTTTGCAGTGGCCTACGGCGGCTTTGTGACCATCAAATATTTGTGGGCAACCCGTTGGGCCGCCAATGCGGCGTATTACCCACCTCAGTACACATGGGTGATAATACCCATTTATATTCTTGTCCTGATGCTGCTGAGCTGGCTGTATGGAGGATACGAAAAACCTGTACGTCCCAGCCGTATACTTAAAGGGATGGCCATTGGCACAGGTCTGTTGTTGGTCTTTTATTCACTACTTGACGAAAGTCAGCGATACTCACGAGCTTTGCTGCTACTCGGATGCGCATGGACCCTGCTTTCCACTTTGGGTATTCGTGGCCTGTTGAGCCTGATGAAAGTGCCCGGCTACAATCTGCGTCCCTTACGCACACGCTCCTGCATCATTGTAGGAGGAGATGAGGAAGTAGCCCGCGTGAGCCAGCTTTACCAGTCGCTCGGAGGCACACAGATTGAGACTTTGGTCGATGCCTGTCCCGACGTAAGAAGGCTGAACGACACCATACGATACTATAATGCCGATGAAGTAGTGTTCTGTAGCAAAGACCTCCCCATTCAGGCAATCATCAACCTAATGACTCAGTTGGGAGACTTGCCCGGCAAACACCGACAGGTGGAGTACAAGATAGCTCCGACCGACAGCGACTTCATCATTGGCAGCGACAGCATCCACAGGGCAGAAGACCTCTACACCGAGGAAATCCGCACCATTGCCGACCCCCTCAATCGCCGCAACAAACGCCTGTTCGACATTTGGACCTCTTTTCTACTACTGCTATTCTCACCACTATTGCTTCCTTTCCAGCGGCACAAGAGAGACTATTACACCCACTGCTGGCAGGTGCTGATAGGTAAAAAGAGTTGGGTAGGCGTGACCAACACGCATACACGCAACGGTATCTTTGCCCCCGAAGATGCGCTCCCACGACGTGCTGCCACCATCAGCCCCGAACTCAAGCAACGACTGCATCTGCGTTATCTACGCAACTACAAACTAACTACCGACATGCAAATCCTCTTTACTAATCTCTTCAACATCTAGCTTACATGAACTTCAGACTGACACTGCTACTTTTGATAATGGCCTTCGCCACCTCTACCCTGCAGGCCCAACGCATACATGCCTATGCTTTGGGCGGAGCTATCACCTCGCAGGTAGAAGGAGACGAACTAAAGGGATTTAACCACTGGGGTCCCACTGGCGGAGTGGGTGTAATCGCCAATCTTGACGACTATGACAGGCTGAGCCTAGCCATCGAGACCGACTACTCCTGCCGAGGCATCAGTAACCACAAGTTTAACAATGAGAACTTCTATAATATCACCCTGAATCTCCATTACGTCGATATCCCTATAGCACTCTTCTTCCGCGACCCCTACGGAGGACTGCAAATAGGAGCTGGAATCGTTTATAGCCGATTGGTGAGCCAGCCACACGGGACCATTGTTTACAATCCCATGTACTTTATCCCCGACACTACCGACATGACCTTCTTGAAAAACGATATAGCCCCCTCTATTGAATTCCGATTCGCCATCTGGAAGAATCTTCAATTCAGTGCACGCTACCAGTATTCCATGATTCCGATTAAACGCAATTGGAAATACCAGTTTGCTGGTAATACCCACTCCAACAACTTCTACGGCTCATCCATTGCCTTCCGCCTTATCTGGCAGTTTGGCGAGGACTCCCCCTCCTACACCAGAACCCACAAGAGAAGAAGATGAAAAAGGCCATATTCCCAGGTTCGTTCGACCCCTTCACTCGGGGACATGAGGCGATAGTCCGCCGAGGATTGCAGCTATTCGACCGAATAGTGATAGCCATCGGTGTCAACACAGAGAAACAATATATGTTCTCACCCGAGGAACGGCTTCGTTTAGCGCTTGACTTCTTCCCTGACGAGCCTCGTATTGAAGCTCTCACCTATTCCGACATGACGGTTGACCTCTGCCATAGACTAGGAGCCTCATTCATCCTGCGTGGCATACGTAACGAGAAAGACCTCCTCTATGAACAGACCATCGCCGCCGTGAACCACACCCTCGACCCTAGCATCGAGACCGTCATCCTACTTGCCGACATAGAACATCAAGACATCAGTTCCACCTTGGAGCGAGAGCGCCTCGCCCACCCTCAAACCGCCCCCCATCAACAACACTAGCTCCATACTCGACACCTCAGTCTCATTCCTTAAAGGCGTGGGACCACAGAAGGCCGATATCCTTGCCAAGGAATTCGACATACATACTTATGGCGACCTCCTCCATTATTTTCCCTTTAGGGTAGTGGACCGCTCGCATGTCAGCACCATCGACAATTTCAACAGTGAGGAGCCCTACCTCGTGTTCCGTGGACGCATCAGCGACCTGCACACCATTACCTCGGGACATTCTACTCGCCTAGAGGCCTCCTTTACTGACGGAACAGGTACTATGACGCTAGTGTGGTTCCAAGGAATCAAATGGATAAAGGAGTCCTTACGACCGGGCACCGTCTACAATGTCATGGGAAAACCTTCCCTTTATGGCTCTACCCTCCAGCTGGTCCACCCCGACTTAGAAGCCTCCTCTTTATACGACGAAGGTCCTGTCCATGCCTTTCTGCCTATCTACCGCACTACCGAAAAAGCCAAGAACCGAGGTCTGGGGACCAAGACCATTGCCCGCATCACCAGCACCCTGCTGCAACATATTCCCAAAGAACTGCCCGAGACACTTCCAGCCCAATTCGTACAGAAATATCATCTCCTCGACCGCAGCACCACCCTTCGGAAGATTCACTACCCCAATACAATGGAAGAGTGGCAACAGGCCATTCTGAGAGTGAAATTCGAGGAGCTTTTCTACCATCAACTGGACTACCAATATAGCCGGATAGCCCGAAAGCAACACTCGGTAGGACGAGTGTTTGGCTCTATCGGAAGCCATTTCAATACCTTCTACAACGAGCATCTCCCTTTCCCCTTGACAAACGCACAGAAACGTGTCATCAAAGAGATTAGGAGTGATATGCGTAGCGGCAGACAGATGAACCGCCTGCTACAGGGCGACGTGGGAAGTGGGAAAACCCTGGTAGCACTGCTCACCATCCTTATAGCCCTTGACAATCAATGCCAAGCCTGCCTAATGGCTCCCACAGAGATATTGGCGACCCAACACTTTACCAACTTTCAGAAGTACTTGGCCAACCAAAACATACAAGTAGAGTTGTTGGTAGGGTCACTCAAGGCAAGCCAGAAAAAGAAGATAAAACAAAGGCTCGCCAACGGCGAGATTGACATACTGATTGGGACACACGCCCTGATTGAACCCGACGTTCAGTTCAAACAACTAGGTTATGTGGTCATCGACGAGCAACACCGCTTCGGAGTGGAGCAACGTGCAAAACTATGGGGCAAGAGCACTATACCGCCCCATATCCTAGTCATGACTGCCACCCCCATTCCTCGCACACTGGCAATGACACTCTATGCCGACCTCGATTGTTCGATTATAGACGAATTGCCCCCCGGACGCCAACCAGTAGTCACCACCCACGGCACCGATGCCAATCGCTCCCAACTATTCCATTTCATGCAAAAGGAGATTGCTAAAGGGCGACAGGTCTATGTAGTCTACCCGCTTATCAACGAGAGCGAAAGCCTTGACCTCAAAGACTTGATGGACGGATATGAGAGCATCTCCCGCAGTTTTCCCCAGCCGCAATACCAACTCAGCATCGTCCACGGGCAGATGCCCGCCGAAGCCAAAGCCTACGAGATGGATCGCTTTAAGCGGGGTGAGACTCACATCATGGTCTCCACCACTGTCATCGAAGTGGGGGTCGATGTGCCCAATGCCACCGTTATGGTCATCGAAAATGCCGAACGATTCGGGTTGAGCCAACTGCACCAGCTCAGGGGACGCGTGGGACGTGGTGGTGGAAAGTCCTATTGCATTCTTATGACCAAGAACGACTTGAGCCATACTAGCAAGCAACGCATCCAGACCATGTGCAACACATCAGATGGATTTGCCATTGCCGAAGCAGACCTGCGACTGAGAGGTCCCGGAGACCTACAAGGATTGCAACAAAGTGGAATGCTCGACCTAAAGATGGCCGACCTCGTCGACGACGAGCCGCTCGTCTGCGCCACACGTGACGAGGTGAACAACCTCCTAAAAACCGACCCCGACCTTCAACGCCCCGAAAACCACATCCTGCTACAATACATTCAGAACCATAGTCACCTCCCCCACTGGGACAAAATCAGCTAACAACCCATTACCCATCATTAATATGCAACTGAAAGCCCTCCCAAATACCTCACTATCATCTGGAGAACTCAAACTCTATGCCTATCCTGACGATCGACCCAACACCCCCGTAGGGTGCGTAGAGTTATACAATTATGACCCCGTCAACCGCCGTGCGGCAGTGGGACTGGTAGTATCTAACGAATATCGCAGGCAGGGATATGGCACTATCATGATTCAAGCTCTAAGTAAATTCTGTATAGAAAACACCTCCTTACATCAGGTCTACGCAGACATTGCTGCCACCAACACTCCAAGTATCAACATCTTCCAACGAGCTGGATATCAACACTGCGCCACTCTTCGCGACTGGGTGGTACGTTCTAACCATTATATCAACACTTACCGTTACCAACTAATTCTAAACTAAGCTATGAAACGCATCCGTATCATCGTTATCGCCATCTGTATTCTTGTCGGACTGTCTATCGGATTCGCAATCGGAACAGTCAACCAGCGTATTGCCGTCGACGAACCCACCCGCATTTACCTCCCTGAAGGCTCTGACTACTCTGCCCTTCTTGATACCCTTGACGCCCACCATTGCCTACACTCTCACACCGCGTTCAACCTCATATCAAAGCTACGCGGACTGAACCGACACGTAAAATGCGGCAGCTACGTACTAGAACCTAACATGCGGACAATCTCTTTAGTACAGAAAATATACTCTGGGAATCAAGACCCTGTACGCATCACCATTAATAAGCATCGTACCCTAAAAGACCTATGCCAATTCCTCGGCACCAAATTGCAATTTGAAGCCGACAGCCTGCTTGTCCTGCTTAACGACTCAGACTTCTGTGCTCAGTACAGCCTCACCCCGCAATCCATCATAGGGCTATTCCCTCAAAACACCTATGAGGTATATTGGACCACCTCGCCCTCTGGCTTGGTCGAACGTATGTCTACAGAGTACGAGCGGTTTTGGAAAGAGCGCGACAACAAACTACCCAGCCTAGGGCTCACCCGCCAACAGGTGCTGACCATCGCCTCTATTGTGGAAGAAGAGACCAACTGCAATGAGGAGAAGGCCGACATCGCATCGGTCTACCTTAACCGCCTACGTATTGGTATGGCGTTACAAGCAGACCCGACTGTCAAATATGCAATAGGCGACTTCACCATACGCCGCATCAAAGGCGACATGCTGAAGACTGACAGTCCTTACAACACCTACCAGCATGCCGGACTGCCTCCCGGACCTATCTGCATCCCCTCTGCCTCATCGGTAGATGCCGTTCTTGCAAACAAGTCAACCAGCTACCTATATTTCTGTGCCAAAGAGGATTTCAGCGGCCGTCACAACTTTGCCTCCACTCCCGAAGAACACATAGCCAACGCGCGAAAATTCCACAAATCACTGAATGGCAAAAACATTCACTAACCTCTCTTACTTCACCTACCACGATTCCTTCAAAAATGGGATTCCTTATTGTCATTCACCCAAATCACATGGCTTTCGTCCTACTGGGGACAATATTTTAACACACACTGAATCAGACACTACTGAAAGTAATACATTTTTTTTCTTGTCAATTACAAAAAAAATAGTACTTTTGCAATTGGGTAAGTCTTATACGACCAGCTCCCATTGAATCCCCCAGGGTAGGAATACAGCAAGGGTGTTTGGTTGTAGCGGTGCGATATAAACAGCTTACCCTTTTTTTATGTGCATATGTCAACTACTATAATTTTAGCATACATACTCATTATCGTTGGTATCGTTATCTGGGTTGCCCTCATTCCCAGCCAACGACATGTCAGTCCTAAAGTAATGGACTACATCACTATCTTCGGAGGAGCTTTCCTTTTTGCCTCATGTTTCATTAATCTCGTTCCCCATATCTTTTTAGGTGATGAACCCTATCGTTTCGTAACGCCAGGTATTCATTTCAAGATTGCCGCAGCCGTCATGCTGGGTTTTCTTATCCAGTTGCTGCTGGAGCAGCTCACAAAAGGGGCAGAGCACGGTCACAACCACTGCCCTTGCTGTGCTGAAGAGCAGGAGGCTGAGGAACATCATCATGAGCACCACCAACATCCAGGACATTGCCACAACAGCACGACTATCCATCCTGTCACAGGCCTACTGATAGGGCTCTGCATCCATGCCTTCCTCGAGGGAATGCCTATGGTAGACCTCGACGGTGATATTCACCAAGGACTACTCTATGGAATTGTGCTTCACAATATCCCCATTGCCCTAGTCCTTGTAGGTCTGTTTATGCATAACCATTACGGATTCTGGCGCAGTCTGGCACTACTCTCCATTTTTGCCGTGATGACCCCACTTGGCTCTCTATGCAACCTCTTCCTCGTACCCCAAGACGAAGTGTTGCAAAGCCTGCTTATGGGCGTGGTGGTGGGTATACTGCTCCACGTGGCCGTCAGCATCCTTTTCGACCACGACCACAACAACTTCTCATGGACTAAGTTCGCTTTAATCATAATCGCATTCGTTGCAGCCTACTTCACTCCCGGTTGCCCCGAAATCTACCCACTGTTCTAAATTTCAATTTTCAATTCTCAATTCTCAATTTTCATGACTACCGCCGAAACCATCAAAGACCTCATAAGCCGCAAAGACGCTCTACACCGCTATCTGAATATTGATACCCTCACCGCTCAAATTGCTGAGGAAGAGCAGAAGACCGAGGCACCAGACTTCTGGAATGACCCCAAGGAAGCTCAAAAGACCATGAAGGCTATCAAAGGTCGGAAAGCATGGGTCGACGCCTTCCGCGAAGTGCAGCAGAGCTGCGACGACCTGCAGGTGATGGGAGAGTTTTTCGATAGCGGGGACGCGACCGAGGAGGAGGTAATTGCACAAATTGCCATCACCCAGCCCCTTGTCGAAGCTTTGGAATTGAAAAATATGCTTCAGGGCGAGAGCGATAGTTTCGATGCAGTTCTATCCATCAATGCCGGAGCTGGCGGAGTCGAGGCACAAGACTGGGCAGAGATGCTGATGCGCATGTACATCCGCTACGCTGAAACCCATCACTATCGTGTGGCTGTTTCCAACTGCTTGGATGGTGAAGGTGCCGGCATCAAAAGCGTCACCATGCAGATTGAAGGCGACTATGCTTTCGGATATCTCAAGAGCGAGACTGGCGTACACCGACTGGTACGTGTCAGCCCCTTCAATGCCCAGGGCAAACGCATGACCTCCTTTGCATCAGTCAGTGTCACTCCCTTGGTTGATGACACCATCGAGGTGGTAGTCGACATGTCGCGTCTCTCGTGGGACACCTTCCGCAGCGGTGGAGCCGGTGGTCAGAATGTCAACAAGGTGGAGAGCGGGGTCCGACTCCGCTATCAATACAAAGACCCCTACACGGGTGCTGAAGAGGAAATCCTCATCGAGAACACCGAAACCCGCGACCAGCCCAAGAACAAAGAGAACGCCATGCGACTCCTCCGCTCCCAACTCTACGAGCGCGAGATGCAGCACCGCATGGAAGAACAGGCCAAAATCAAGGCCAGTCAAAAGAAAATTGAATGGGGCAGCCAGATTCGCAGCTACGTCTTCGACGACCGCCGTGTAAAAGACCATCGCACCAACTACCAGACAAGCGACGTCGCAGGTGTCATGGACGGCAAGATCGACAACTTCATCAAGTCCTACCTCATGCAGTTCGGCAACAACGCTTAACAAAGTGAAAATTGAAAATTGAAATTGGCTGCGCACTCAAATCATTCAAATAATTAAGCAATCAAACAGTCATAAAAATTTCAATTTTCAATTTCATCTTTCAATTTCAAAAATGATTCGACCTTCCACTCTTGCCGACTTGCCCCACATCATGGCGATGATTGACCACTCACGTGGTATCATGCGTGCTAATGGGAATACTACTCAGTGGGACGGATATCCTACCGAAGCCACTATTTGCGATGATATAAAAAAAGGCATCAGCTACATCGTGACCGACGACAAAGGACTGGCTATTGGCTGTTTCACCCTCCTCAACGAGCCCGAACCCACCTATTCCTATATCGAAGGCGGACTATGGCTCGACGACACTACTCCCTACCGCACCATCCACCGACTCGCCTGCGCTCCCCAAGCACACGGTGTGGGAAAACAAGTCTTTGAATGGAGCGAATCGCAGGCCTCTTCTATACGCGTCGACACACACAGCACCAACCATATCATGCAACATATCATCCGGCAGAACGGCTACACCTATTGCGGCATCGTATACATGTCCGATGGTACACCCCGCGATGCCTACCAAAAGATGATGTACCATGAAATAGACCCTACCCTCAGGGAATATGTCATGCAGCTCATACTTCCCCGCTACGAACAGTTCGACAGCGCCCACCAACCCGACCACATCCTGCGTGTCATGGCACAGAGCCTCGAATTGGCAAAATACTACCCTCAACTCGATAAAAACATGGTGTTCACTATCGCAGCTTTTCACGACCTCGGAGTTTGTGAAGGGCGCGAACTGCACCACCTCGTCTCCGGTCGAATCATCCGACAAAACGACGACCTCCTCCAGTGGTTTTCTCCCGAACAGATTGAAACCATGGCGCAGGCTGCCGAAGACCACCGAGCATCTGCCTCACAGTCCCCACGCAGCCTTTACGGCATGATCGTTGCCGAAGCCGACCGCGACATAGAGCCCCGCACCATCATCCTCCGCACTGTGGAGTACGGACTCTCCTACTATCCTCAACTCGACAAAGAAGGACACTGGCAGCGCACTCTCCACCACCTCAATGAAAAATACTCTCCCAACGGCTACCTCAAGTTCTTCATCCCCCAATCGCGCAACCAGTCCCAAATGCGGAAACTCCAAGCCCTCATCGCCAACAAGGAGCAACTGCGACACCTCTTTGACGAAATATACGAATCTCTGAAATAGCCCTACCCGATTATGAACACCGTACTCATCATCCTCGCCGTCCTACTTGTCCTCATTGGCATAGCCGGTTCCATCATTCCCGGCATCGCAGGCCCACCCTTCAGCTGGCTGGCACTACTCTTACTCAACTTCACCACTGCAGCCGACTACACACCCCTCTTCCTTGTCGCTACAGCCGCCGTCGCCGTAGTCATCACCATACTCGACTACATTGTCCCCTCCCTCAGCACCAAGCGCCACGGGGGCAGCAAGGCAGGTGTATGGGGTTGCAACATCGGCCTCGTCGTCAGCATCATCGGCCTTCCCTTTGGTCCCACAGGCATCCTCGGTGTCATCTTTTGGCCCTTCGTAGGTGCCCTCGTGGGCGAACTACTCAGCGGCAAACAGAGCCGCGAAGCCCTCCGCGCCGCCTGGGGTGCCTTCCTCGGCTTCCTCACCGGCACCGGCCTCAAACTCGCCTACGCCATCTTCGCCGCCTTCGTCGTCGTCCGCGACCTCATCCACTAATCATCTGACAGATAGATTCCCCCAAGCAAGTACAGTATCGTACAAAATAGCATCCAACACTTCTGTGGCACATTCGTTCTGCTCCGGGCGGAAGGTGCCGACCCTCTTGTTGTAATAATCGGCAAGGCTGCGGGCGTATTCCATCAAGTCCTTGTCCACCACATTCATATCATGCTCTCCCCCACTCTTCTTCAATCGGACAAGTTCTTCTATCCTTGCCCTCATATCCGCATCCTCCACAGTGGCATTTTCCAGCATCTTGAACGCCACTGGCGGTAGCGTCCTGTTGGTATCTATCCATTTGCACGCCAACACACCGCGAAGATAGTATAAGAACCGCTTCATGCTGCACCCCTCCCGCTGCAGATAACGCTCATCATGCTTTACGTACATGCGGTTATAGTGATACATCAACGCGATGGGGTTGTAAAACTGACTTGACGCACTTCGGATACGCCCCACAAACTCCTCGTCCGCAAAGTACACTATCGGCGAGTGTATCCATTCCAACAGAGAAGGATTGCTCCGTCTGAGCAACGCCAAAGCCTTTCGCAGTTCCCAACCCACCATATCCAAATCTCCGTCCATCACCTCAATCACGTCGCGCTGCGGCTCCACCATCAAGTACCACTGTGGTCTGTGAACATAGATAAATCGCACGTCCCAGTCGCTATTCCTCGACTCAAAACCCCATGCCCGACTGCCCGACTCCACTGCCAGCAGCACCTTCACATCGTGCTCCCGCTCAATGACAAGAAGTTTCTCATGTATTGTTTGTTCCATATCTATTACCTTGTGATTTACCGACTGCAAAAATACGTTTTTTTTTTTGATTTGGGTGTTTTTCGGGCATAAATATATTCGTTTTCAACTTTTTTTGTATATTTGCACAGAGGTTGGTCGGAGTGAGGTCGCTGATAGTTCGCTGTGGGTCCGTTGTTTATACAGTTATTTAACGTTACTATAACACTAGTATTACGCTAAAAAAGCGTTGAAATACCGTTGAAGTAGCGTTGAAATACCGTTAAACTACTGGGGGCACGGCGGAGGTCTGGTAAATCTATGACGACACATCTTCCTCAACACAAACAATGAATTATTAACCCAAAAGATATTATTATGGCAATACGGAAGAACAATCTGATTGTACTGAAAGGGAGGTTGGAAAAGGAGGGCTTGACTTTCTACCAACGCGGAGGGACAACGGTTATACGGCAGGCTACCAGCAAGCAACCCCATCGTCGCACACGTGGACAGTTCGAGGCACGGCAACGGATGGCGAACTGTACCAGCCTGTGGAAGGCGCTGCGTCTGGCCACAGAGCCTGTGCTGGCAGGGGGCAAGAGCAGCTACGGACGGTTCTGCACCTTGATGCGCAAGCTGCCAGTAACTTATCTGACTAAAGACGAGCGCAAGAGAGGTGCCAAGCTACTGTTGCCGGGCATGCCGGTGAGCGACGGCATGCTGCCCGACATCGAATACTGGTTGGGCGAGGTGGAAGGGCTGCCGGCTCTGCTGACATCGCTGCGCCTGAAAGAGGGGGCACGGTCGATGGCCTCCTCGCTATATGGCCGTGGAGCCGAGCTGAAAAGCAACGAACGGCTGTGTCTGTACCGATTGGAACAGACGGCAAAGGTCGAAAACGGAGAATTGACGCCGCGACTGACCGTCAAAGTGGAGGTATTGGACTACGACAGCTGCCAGAATGGACAGCCGTTCAGCGACATAGAGCTGCGCAATGTGGACGGGCATTTGGCTCTGGTGGGCGACGTGCTGGGCGACGAGATGAGGGGGTGGGCGTTGGTGCGCATGGCCGGCGACAAGGCATCAAGCCAGAAGGTGGTGACCCGCTGCAACCTATATGAGCAGTACCTCACCGACGAGGCGTTAGACCGCGCAGCCCAAAGCTACGGAGGGCTTACCAAGACGGCACTACTCACTCCTAATGAGAATTGAAAATTGAGAATTGAGAATACATAGGCGCGGCAGCCTAATTCTCAATTCTCAACTCTCAATTCTCAACTGAAAGAATTCTGCTACTTGTAGAGGTAGCGCGACACGTAGTCTTCGGGGTTAATGGGGTTGAAGTCCTGTGTCGCCATGTTGGTGAAGCTGACGGTGATATGGGTGGGGTTCTTGTCGTCGAGTTTGAATGCCTCGGAAGCATACCACACGCTCACCCTGTTACCTACGATAGATTCGACTCCGACGACTACTTGGCTGGCAAGGTCAGAAGAGGTCAACTCGTAGATAGTGTTGGGCTGAATCATCTTGATTTCGCGCTTTTGGACTAGCTGGGTGCCGTCGTATTCAAAGACTGTGACATTCGCCATGTCGGTGTAAGTGTCGGTGTAGGTGATGGTGTACTCCGACTCCTTGAAACAAGAGGTGAACATCAGGCTGCAGAGAGCCACTAAAGTAAAGAGGATTTTTTTCATTGTTGTGAATTAATAATAGATGAAACTTATTGTTTATTCTCCATGAATCTTAATGAACGAATGGACTGGGGCAATGGAATTAATTAGGTCGTGATCGTACAAGTCGGGGAACTCGACAATGAACAGAAATTCCTTAACTCGCACTTTGTATTCTTTCCCATCCAAATGTATGACCTCGCGGTTGAGAGCCTCGGCAATGCCACATGCGGTGCCGCCTGTGGCAAGAATGTCGTCGAAGAAAGTCAGATAGAAGGTATCGCCTTCAGGCTTTC
>JAEEGI010005419.1_pt1 | contig 29391 bp, 27 predicted proteins | sample 8958751 | NCBI WGS metagenome assembly JAEEGI01 (sample SAMN16246545, study PRJNA631951) | gut metagenome | biome: gut microbiome; feature: rumen; material: KS-attached | host: Bos | place: Iran: Karaj | collected 2018-10 | reverse complement strand
AGGCTTGAGATAGTGAAAAATATCATATAAAAGAGGATGTGTTACATGGTAATTCTGCATGAGCTGCAATATTAAGAGGTGCAATTTCAATATACAGATGAGGAGAAGAATTTTCTCGCTGATATACTCAAATTAAATTTGATCAAATTTTTTCTCAAAATGATAAAAAATACTTGAAAACTTTTGGTATAAACAGCTGAAGTGATCTTAAAGATGTTATTAAATGCTGAATTGCCACAATTATTTGACTAATTGGTAATTATTTTAGAAGTATTTTACCAATGAAAACAGATCCATTCCGAAAAAATGATGCAGAAATTATACATACAACTTTTAATGATGGAACATCTGAAGATATTGCTAGATGAAAAGTTTTTAGGCAAGCTGATGGTACAAGAAGAGCCAGAACAGAAGAAGAAATCCAAACAAAAATTAATGAATGGTGAAAAAAACACTGATGAATAAAAGAACAAAAAACTGTCATTAGAAAATGACTTTCTACGGATGATGACTTTTTTAATATGCTTTATTATACTCGGAACAAGCCATCACAAATATCTTTTTGAACTGCTACGCCCAATCAAAACAACTATATGGCAAGAGCAAGCTGATTTATAAATGAACACTTAGAAGATCCAAATAATTGAACAAGTGTTGCATAAAATTTTTTGTTTTATTTAATTTGATCAGAAATGTCCGTTGAGGATATAAACTCTAGCAACAACTCTCTTGATTTAAAGAATGATGAATATAAAGATATTGATGCTTTAAGGGCTAAATTTTCTGTTTGACTATACAAATCCTTAGATTATGGGTATTATTCGCCTGTAAAATCAGAAACAGATAGAGAAAAATATCCATTAATTGTTTTTTTTCATTGATTGTGACATTGATGAACACAAATGAGTCAAGTTTATGATAGTTATTTTCCCTACATGGCCTCAGATGTTATACAGTCCAGATTCCAAGAAAAATGAGCACATATAATATTACCTAGAACACCACTAAATGTGCTATGAATATTAAATTCAAATCAGATGCAATGATTAATTGAAGATTATGTTCAAAAAAATGCAGATCATATTGATAAAAATCAGATTGTAATTATGTGAACCAGTGCTGGATCAAATATGATATGGCATTTATTAACAAAAAATCCAAATTTTTATTCAAGAGCTGTATTAGCATGTTCTCCAGTTATACCATCAAATAAGAATTTGGAAAAAATAGCAAACATTCCTCTTTGGATAGTTTCAGCAAAAAAAGATCCGGTCGTATTATATCCCACACAAAAACTGCTTCGAGAAAAAATTAAAAATACTACAAAAGTACCCGATAAATGTAGATGGACTGTTTTTCCATGAGATGTATACCATCCAGATGGCACGCTTATAAAATTTCCACATTATTTATCCTATGTTGTCACTTCTGATTTTACACCATTCAATATACCGAATTACGAAGATATAAAATATGATTGAAACAATTATCCTGGTGCAGTTACAAGAAATGCTAGTTGAGACACAGTCCCTACACAATGAATTGTAAATTGGACACAAAATACTTGATTGGACAATTTAGTTCAGTTTATGTTCCATTAAAAAATATCTGAAAAATATAGAATTTAAGTGCTCTATTTTCCAATATTCAAGAAAAATTCATTTAGAATTGTATTCTACTTGTGCACTTATTGTATCTACTCTGATATAACTTGTTTTTGGCGGATTTTTATAGTTACTTATATTTTATTAATATTTAAATGAACTATATAGAATATAGAGAACAACTAAAATTTTGACAAAACGAGAAATGCGCACTGAAATTCAGTACGCATCCCTTTAATTGTTAATCAGTAGAACCCCGAGAAATGGTGAGCCTATAATTTGGGGAAAGCTATAGATTCTCCGCCTCTCGTACATTCGAGTAAATTGTCGGTGCCTATCTTCTGTGCTTCCCAAACTTTCTTCATGGCTTCACTGGTCGGAATTCCGTCAGAAAAACACCATGTATTGAAGAATCTCATATCAAGCAACCTCTGCTTGAATTTGAACGCCTGGAATTGTAAGTAGTTGGCGTATATGACGACGTCGCTGGGACAACATGCCAAACTGCCAACAAATAGCGCAAGAGCAATTGTAACCGTATAAGTATGGTGAGACCTTACTCGGTTATAGAATGCACAAACATATTCCGTGTTGTACGTTCCGTTCTCAAGCGCTTCTCTGAGCTCGTAAAAATCTTCCAGGTATCTTTCGTTTTGGGAAAGCTCGGTGTTCTTCATGGATTGTTCTAGAGTCATAGGCTCTTTTGATCGCTTAAACTCTTTTCCCGCCTCTATTGCCCATAATTCAATGCTGTTTTGTGCAATTGTTGTCATAACTTGCTCCTTTTTTTATTTGTTAGTTTATTGGTTATTCTTTATTTTTAAGCTTTTTATTAAAATACATATTCATTATAAAATGTCAAGAGTTTATATTAATGTTTATTTGATAAAAAATGATATAATTTATGACTTTATAAAAATTTATATCTAAAATATCTTTAATTATTTACTTACAACTTCCTCGTTTTCCTCTTTGATAACTAGCGGAGGAATTGGGTCTATATCCAATTTATAAGAAAACTTTTTTTCTGCTAATCATGAGAAATACTCATTTCATAGCACAAAATCATCTCATAATGTAACAGTTATGTATGCTCTATTTGTCCAATATTCAAGGAAATTTCATTCAGAATCATATTCTGCTTGTACGCTTCATGTGTCTACTCTAATATCTTGAATAGGAAGAAAAGCCTGAATAGCATCAATTGTTCCACTAAAATCTCATACCATATTTACTGTTATATAACTGTGTTCTACCGGATCTCCATTAGTAACATTAGTTACATTTAATCAATATTTAACCATCTTAACTCAAAATCTTGTAGCTATTGAAGATCTGGCTAATCCATAAGAATTTAGAACTGGTTTACTAATACTATTTACCACCTCAACACTGGCTCATTCTGTGAGAAACTTACGATGCGTAAGCAAAAATGTTACAAATGTTTGCATATCTCCGTAATAACTTACGTTATTAGCATTTGCTCCATCTGGAAGTAATACCGCCATTCAGCCGAATAATTCCATAGCTGGATTATACAAGAAACATCATGGAACCATTCTAGTTACATCTCTATCTCCACATGTAGAAGTATAACCAAAGGATGAGAATCACTTAATTTTAGGCAAAAATTGAACAGTTCGAAGCATTTCTTGAGCTGAAATATTTGTCTGAATATATTTTTTATACTGATTGTACAAATCTCATGCTGTAGATATATTCAGTCATGAAGCTAGCATCTTATCTTTTATTGCTATAATTAATTCTTGCTGACGTAAAGAACGAGCAAAATCTGATGTGGTATGACGAGATCTTGCATATTTTAGAGCTGTTTTTCCATCTAAATGCTGTCGACCAGATTCGATATAGAATGGATCGTAATTTATCATATCTTCTGCTGGATATTTTGGATCGTTTATTGTTTCTGTAACATAAACATCCACTCATCCAAGCATATCTACTACTTCTTGGAATGTTTGAAAATCGATAGTTGCGTAATATGGAATCTGTAATCAGAGAATTTCTTCTAACTTTCATGCTAGTCAGAATGCAGATTCTTCAATAGATTTAGTTCTACTATAGTATTGCTGAAAAATCGCATTTATTCTTCAATACGTTCAATTTACTGGACTTTTTACATAAAGATCACGAGGGACAGAGAATAACGTAACGTTATTTTCATCAGGATTTCGTGATGCAACCATTATTGAATCTGTAAGGAATCATCACTGATGAGCAGCTCAACCATATCATAAAAGTAAAACATTTACACTGTTATATTGATCTCTTTTCATAGGAGTTCAAACTGTTTTTGAAACAGATGAAAGAACAGATTGTTTTACATTTTCAAAAAGTCATTTGAATCATGATATGATTCATACGGAAAGGAAAAACACTACAACGATTCAAATCAAGACAAGAAGTACTTTCAGAATTGTTTTACCAGTAGATCTTTTTTCTCTTCTTTGTGGTATAGATTTTTTAGGTGAAGAAAGATTTGAAGCTCTAAATTCTCTATTCTTAGACATAACTTTAAAAATCAAAAATGAATAAAATTCAGAATTATAATGATGATAGAATGCTACTTAATGAAATAGTTTCTCATGAAAGCTCAGGAATTATTTCATTACCATTTGGAGCGCTTTTGATAATTTTTCATTCAATATTTCATGAAATCTTTTGTCATTGAGCCAATTCTAGTGGTTCGAGTGTAAACTTACCTGTAAACTTTGCTCAATTATCATATTTCAAAACTCAATTCAAATCGACTACAGTTTGTTTAGATTGTAATGATTGAAACTTTATGGAATAATCCGATTTGCTATTTTCTTGTATAGAAAAAGAAACTTCATAATCCGTATCTTTGTAATCTGCTATATCTTCATCGTAACTCTTAACATTATACAAATGCACTTGTAATCATTGTTTAGATGCTATGAAAGATAAATCAAAAGCTGACTCTTCTCACTGGAATTTTCAAACAAATTCTTTTTGTATGGTTCAATCTTTAAGTTCAAAATATTTGATACTCTCTATTGATTCTAGAGATAAACCATTTGTAGAAATTCACAAATCTATACGAGAGTTTACTGTGTCTATCAATTCTGCTATACCGTTCAAAAAGTTTGGAGAATCTTCATTAATCCATTCAGATTTTAGTACATTTTTTAATGTTCATAGAATGTATTGTAATTTTACGTCTTCTTTTTCATTAAGTACGATGACTCATCAGCTATGTGCCTCCAAATCTACCCATTGACCAATGAGAGAATCTCAAAGTAATGTGTACATTTTAGCTAACATATTTCCTTCTCACATATATACTCAAAAATTATGAATATTTGCATACATTTCATTATTTTGATAGAGTAATGATAAGCTTCATGATGCATAAAAAGGTTCTGAATCATCCTGAGATTCTTCTGCTTTAACATTGAAAATGATTTCCCTATTCTCTAAATCGTGTGATTTTGAATATTTTTGCTGAGAGTATGATACTCATCATTGAACTGAAGACTGTCCATCAAAATCAGCAACTAATGATGTATCTGAGACAAATGGTTTATTTTCAGTTGTTAGTGAAACATCATATGATATAAAATCTTGTAAATCCTGAATATATTGAGCTTCTTCAATCTGATTATCAAAAGCTTTTTCTACTGAAAGTCATTCTTTGGAAGTTCGTGTATTTGCATCTATTTCTGTAACCTTGGAATTATTACATCACGCTAATAAAATAAGTGCAAAGGAAAGAAATACGATTAATTTTTTTTTCATTTGTACAAAAAATATGGATAAAATTTTCACTTTTTCACTTGTAATTAAATACATCAAAAAATCAAAAGAAAAAAACCTGAATTTTGGTTCAGGCTTTCTCGTACGGAATTGATTATCCTAATTAAAGGATGTACTCTTGGTTCATGAGACAGAAACACTTTCTAAGGCACCTATCGGATTCGAACCGATGAACCAAGGTTTTGCAGACCCGTACAATAGACCACTCTGTCAAGGTGCCATTGTTGTGGGTAAATGCATATTATTGAATAGATTAGCAAAATCAAGGACAATTAATTTCTAGGGATTCCTCACCATTCTACTACTGTAAATCATGTTCTCTCTGGTGTAGTTAATTCTTGTTCTGGAATATTAATTGGTTCATCAATTGCTTTCCAATCCATCATTACTCTTTTTACTGTGTCTGGTGTTGGTGTTATATTTAATGGCATATTCTCATCTTATTCTTCTTTAGTTTCAAATCTAATTAGGTTGTATTCATAATCATTCTTTGGGTAATCTCGATACCCATAACAATTCCCGTATCAATTACAACATTCGTAGTGACTACCGTATCTGCCTCTCTCACAAACAACTTCGCCTGGATTATATACTGACTTTATTCACAACCAGTCTGGAATGAATCATAATGTTGTTGATTGTAATCGTGTGGCTACAATAAAAAGACCAAAATATAGTATTAGTACAATTTTTAAATTTTTCTTATTGTTATCCTTATTTTTCTTTATTTTTATTAATATTAATATACAATTCAAAATTGCCAATGAAAGATTACAAAACACATCAAATCATGTAAACTCTCCCGCAAAAACTCAATTTATTGCTCAGAATATAAAATGAACTAAGATTACTGAAAATATGCTTAATAAAAATATTCCTAACCACTTAAATCGCTTATTTGCCGTAAATGTATTTGTAATTAATAAAACATACAATACCGCTTCCAATATTCATATTATAAAATAAATTATAACGTTTATTCAATTATTCCATCCTTTGTTTGATATGAATAACATCCATCATCCTTTGTTTAATATAAAACCTAATGATATAAATGATATCCATAAAACAATTAATCAAATTTTTAATATTCTTTTTATTTTATTATGCTCTTGTGGGATGTTTTCTATAATTTCATCCATTTTATCAAAAAATATTTAATAAAATTATGATTGTTCTCACTGTTGCTCTGGTGTTTCAGTGGCTATATCTGTTTGTGTAGAAGAACTATCTGCTGGTGTAGTTGAATTATCAGGCAAATCAGTTTCATCTATTCACAATCATAATCTTGCTCTAGTTTCGGCGTCCACAAACTCTCTTCTTCTTCAATATTTTTTAGCTGAATATTCTTTAAGAATTGGAACTATTTTCTTGTTCTGATAATCTTTAGTATAAATTGAGTTCATACTAAACACACGAGTTGTGGCATTATCAATATTCAATTTAATGTATGATTTATAGTTCGCAATTCATACAATATCCTGTCCAGAAAGAACTGGAGAATATTCTTTTTCTAGGAATTCGGCATCTGGCGCACCGACCTTAAATGACATCATTGTACCAACGTTACCAAATACGGCAGCTTTTACATCAGATTTTCATCCTCATGTATCACCAAGTCATTTAGCAGGATCAAGCTGTGCGATATACTGGTGTGCCATAATCAAACCAAGTCTATATTTTCTGGCCTCTGATAAGATATCGGCAAATGTTCATGATACAAAGTTTTGGAATTCATCGACATATAGATAGAAATCTTTTCTGTCTTTCTCTGGAATTGTGGCTCTAGCCATTGCTGCGTTATAAACTTTAGATACAATAATCATACCTAGAAGCTGAGCATTCATTTCTCAGATTTTACCCTTTGAAAGATTGATAAGTAAAATTTTCTGATTATTCATAATATCGTCAAACTTGAATGCTGACTTTGTTTGTCAGATAATATTTCTAATAAGTCTGTTTGTATTAAATGATACGAATTTAGAAGAGAAGTATGGAATAATCTCCTGCTTTTCTCTGTCTCACATCGCATTATATGTCTTTTCCCACCAGTTTCTTACTACTGCATTTGTAACTTTTTTGAGTTTGAATTCACGATATCCATCATCTGTAAATAATCTTGTAACATCAAGTAATGTTGGTCTATCTTCAAAATCCTCAAGTAATGTTAAACTTCCATATTTAAAATATTCCTGGATTCTTGGTCAGAATATTTCTGGTCCAAACATTTTTAGGAAAATTTCTGTAGCGTCATTTACTGTTCTATCTGCTTGATCAAGATTATCAATCTCATAAAGATTAAGTCACATTGGTCTTTCTTCATCTCAAGCCTCAAAATATACTACATCTTTTGCTCTTTCTTTTGGAATATAAGCTAGCATATCTTCTGCAAGATCTCCATGTGGATCTATCAGACAGATTCCGTCACCATTCCAAATATCCTGTCTAGCTAATGTTTGTAAAAATACTGATTTTCAGGTACCTGATTTTCATATACAATAATGATGTCTAGTTCTATCATCACGTTTAATATACACTGGAGAAAATATATTTCTGTAAATATTTACTCCAAGTAACACTCATCATTTGTAAGTTTTGTATCATCTAACGGTGCTTTCTTTTGTAAATTTTACAAACTGTTTACCATCTTCTTCAACGATTTCATGTTTTTTCTTGTCAGACTCTGAACATTCTTCTATTGGCTTTAATTCTTCAGTTGTGTCTGTCCTTGTTCATACTGCCCAATGGTGAGGGTAGTCCTTGAGAATTTCAGACAGATTTCATTTTTTATAGTTTTCTGCTAATACTCATGAAATTACGCGACCATTCCACTCATCATCACTAAATGTTGGTAAATTATTTGGTGCTGCAACAACTTTATACTGCATCCATTCAATTGCTGGTGAACGGTTATAAAGTCCATCTGGAAAATGGTATAAAGATGCTATCTCATTAGTTGAAAAATATGAATATTTTGAGAAAAATCATTGTAAATACATAAATATTGAAGCTCTTCGTAATGGAACAAACAGGAATCATAATATATCATGCTTAAAGTTTGAACATTCTAAGGAGTTACTATATTCATCACTATATACATTGTAAGCACTTTCCAAATTATTCAAAATTTCTCTTGGTCTTCATCTAACATTACTTGATGCAACAAGTGATATTGTTGAACGAAATGTTGGGTTTGCAGCCTCTTCTCACATTGCATTTCTACTATCTTCTTTGGCTTTTACCATACGCACCATTGTAACATCTTTTTCCTCCTTCTTACTAGAAACTAATCTATTTGTTGGTCATGAAATAGCGTATTCAATCCATTTAAATGGATTAATCAGATTTTTCCAATGCCATCGTTTCATCTCATAAAGATCAAGATTTTTATACAATCTATCTGCAGCAATCTGTCTACGTACATTAAATGTTGCCTTTTCTGGCTTTGCAACCAAAATTATACTAACAGTATCTTCTACTCCAACCTTTCACATCGAATCAATAATATTGTTAATTGGATCATCTGGAATATTTTTGTAAAGTTTGATTGTATATAACGGATCTTTTGTTGTTTCAAGTACCTGAATATCTGAGAATTTTTTCTTAAAAAAGTTTGGTCTAGCTACTCTTTCAATTGATGCTGATGCATATTGAGATGCTATTGCGCTCTCAACCATATTCTGATATTCTGGATATGTTCATACTAAACAAGAAAGTTGTCATTGTTCATATTGATAAACAAAAACAAGCTTATGTTTTCAGAAAAAGAACTGCATTAATTTTTCATATACACTTACCTCGTTCATTTTGTGAAGGTTTAGCAAAACCTGAGACATTCTTCAGATTTTTTCTTTCATATCTTTTGCGATTTCTTTTTCTTGTTCACGATCAGATTTAGCATCTCATCTAGGTAAAAGAACTTTTAAAAATACAATTCTGTGCGCATTCAAAAACGCATAAATATATCTTAAAATTTTATTTAAAATTCTAGCAAGAATACCTCATAATATTGTAACAGCAAAAAAAATCAAAATACCTTTTCATACTAGTTCTACTCAATTTATAACTTCCTTTCAAAAAATATCATTAAAATCTATATTTATTGCTGATGCTAAAAATCAAGTGGATTGTTTTGTGGTTGTTTGTTCTGGTTGTTGTGATGGCCTTTTTTGTTCAACTTCCGTTGATTTCCAATTTTCTATTATGGTTTGTATTTCAGTTGGTCTGTTATTGAATTTTGCATAACAATCAGATTTAGCATTTCACCACGCATCTGCTGTAAGTTTGGAAATATTTTCAGCTTGTGAAAAATCGTATATGAATTGATCATGAAGTAATTGTGTACACGCATCTCTTGTAACTTCCATAAATATTAGTTTAAAATCATATAAATTCCATAGTTAATTATATTCCAAAACACAAAAAAAGTCAAAAAAAATCAGACTTTTTACTTATATTTTTATATATTTTCACCTTTTAATTTTGATTAACGTTGACTTTTTATATAATTTATTTAATGTACTAAAATAACAAATTTAAAAAAATTATGCAAAGGTATATTGAACTACTTCGTCACATATGCGAAAACGGTGTGATGAAAGAAGACCGTACCGGGGTCAGCACGCAAAGCGTGTTCGGCTACCAAACGCGGTTTGACCTATCTCAAGGATTTAATCTCCTTATCATGAAAAAGAACAACCCTTAAACAAAATTTGAAATGAAACAGTATTTAGACCTGCTTCGTCACATACGTGCACACGGTGTGATGAAAGAAGACCGTACTGGTACCGGTACGCAAAGCGTGTTCGGCTACCAAATGCGGTTTGACTTGAGTGAGGGCTTCCCCTTGCTGACTACGAAGAAGGTACATCTCAAGTCAATTATCTACGAGCTCCTGTGGTTCATCAATGGGGATACGAACGTGAAGTATCTCCAGGACCACGGTGTCACAATCTGGGACGAGTGGGCCGATGCCGATGGCAATCTCGGTCCGGTGTACGGTTACCAGTGGCGCTCCTGGCCAGCCCCGGATGGTCGAGCAATCGACCAACTTTCGATGGTCATCGATACGATCAGGCGGAATCCCGACTCCAGAAGGATGCTGGTAACCGCTTGGAACCCTGCTGATGTGGACAAGATGAAGCTGCCCCCCTGCCACTGCCTGTTCCAGTTCTACGTGGCGGACGGCAAGCTATCCTGCCAGCTGTACCAGCGCAGCGCCGACGTCTTCCTGGGCGTCCCGTTCAATATCGCCTCCTATGCGCTCCTCACAATGATGATCGCGCAGGTGTGCGGCCTGCAGCCCGGCGAGTTCGTGCACACCACGGGTGACACGCACATCTACCGGAACCATTTCGAGCAGGTGGCCACGCAGCTCTCCCGCGAGCCGCGTCAGCTCCCCCGGATGCGGCTAAATCCGGACGTTAAGTCCATCTTCGACTTCAAGTACGAAGACTTCACTCTGGAAGACTACAATCCATGGCCTGCTATCAAGGCGCCGGTGGCAGTGTAACCGGCTGAAAAATGCATTTGGCAAAAAACCGCAAAGTGTCACACACTCTGCGGTTTTTGTATTTTAAAAAAAACTTTTATACAACAGTTAGTCAAAATGTTATTTTTCAATTTTCACTTTCATATGTATCAGAATATATATCTGAATCTGTATTACCTTCTGAAATATTTATAATCAAAGCTTCTTCTTTTAGAAAATCAGAAAATTCTTTAACTATATTTGTCATATCTTCACCATCAGATTGATAATGCATATTTACTCTAGCATCTACACTAAAATCAGCATCTTTTCTCATTTGATTGAGAAATCTGGAAATCTCACGAGCTATTCATTCTCTTTTTAATTCATCTGTGATTTCTAGGTCTAATTTTACTATTGTATTTCATTCAACTGTAGTATCTGTTCAATCTAATCATTCGTATACTACTTCATAATCAGATTCATCTAATTTCCAAGTATTACCATTATTATCAAAAACCTCTATTCAACCATCTATCTCACGAACATTTCACTGTTTTCAATTTGCAATAATTTGTCATGTATCTTTTCAGAATTTAGCAGAAAGTTGACCTCATAAAGGTTTATATATTTTCGTTATTGGTTTATCTGATTGATAAATATCCACATCTTTTACGTTTATCTCCTCTTTGATAATATCTCCATATTTTTCTAAAAGCTCTTTTTCTGCTAGCATCAGATTTTTAAATACTAATTAAAATGGTAGTTTATATATAGTAAAGTATAGAAAAATTGCAAATGGAATAATCTTGTTTTTTATGAGTAAAACTATAGAATTTACTTATTATTAATTTATTGTTGGATAACATATGAAATCGATTCTTAAGAACCTTAAAATATATAAACTTTGACACTGATGAATTGGAATTGCGTCTCTTTCTGATTGAAAGAAAGTTTTGGTGAAATGATGAGCTTTACCTGGAAGCACTGTAGATGTAACCGTAGTAAAAAGAAGAAAAGATTATATAGAAGCACATATATTAGAAACCAAAAAATATGATAATCAAATAGCTGATTGAGAAATATTCTGTCCTCATTTTTTTATTCCAAAATGAATTAGTGAAGCTAATGCTTGAACTGAAAAAATAGGTTGTGGATGATGTAAATGGCAGATGATGAGTTATAATAGACAACTAGATGTAAAGCAACAATTAGTATCGGATGCTTTTAAAAAGTTAAATAAAAACTTATCTGAAGAGTGAAAAGAAATTCAGATATTACCTATAATTCCTTCTCCACTTCAAGTATGATATAGGAATAAAATTGAATTTAGTTTCTGAGTTTATAAACAACAAAATGTAGAATTTCGCCAATGAATAAAGCAATGAAAAACTGAAGAAGAAATATTAAAAAGCTGAATTAATAAATATGATATTGATTGTAATCAATGCTGTGGATTTCATAAACAATGAGAGTTTGCAAAGATTGTAGATGTAGACAGCTGTTGACTAATTTCTGACAAAATGAATCAGGTATTTAAAACGATTAAAGACTTATGTTTTAATTCTTGATTACCAGTTTTTGATCAAAAAACTCATCAATGATTTTTTCGTCATTTAGTGATCCGTGAATGAATTCATACAGAGCAATTGATGGTAAATCTTTCAATTTCGTTGGGAAATTTAAATGAAGATCAGACTAAATTATGGGAAAATTTAATGGAAGAATTTAAAAAGAATGAATTCTTAAAGAAGAATATTACCACTTTTGTTATAACTTATAATGAATGATTGTCTGATACTGTAAAAAATGATAAATCTGAAGCTAAAGTATTTTGGTGAGAATGATATATTCATGAAAATTTAATGTTTGTATGATTAAATAAAGAAGATAATGAAGAAAAAATTTCTGAAAATGAAGTAAATAATGATACTAAATTAACGTTTAGAATTTCACCTTTTTCTTTCTTTCAGACTAATACATTATGAGCTGAAAAATTATTCTGAACTGCATTCAAAATGCTTTGAAATTTTGAAGGAAATATATTAGATTTATATTGTGGTGCATGAAGCATCTGATTATCATTATTGAAACAAAATTATAATAAAAATAAAAGTAATGAATTAATTTGAATTGAAATTGTGGAAGATGCTATAAATGATGCTAAGGTGAATGCTAGTATAAATTGATTAGAAAATCAGAGTTTTTTTGTAGCTTCTCCATGTGAAAAAGTTCTAACAAAATTTCCAGAATTGGAAGAAAAAATAAAAAATATAGGTGTGGTAATAGTTGATCCTCCTCGTGAATGATTACATCCAAACGTAATTGAGTGGATTGGAAATCTTAAAAAAGAATTTAAATTTAAATTACTATATATCTCTTGTAATCCTGTAACTATGGCTAGAGATATTGAGATGTTTGTAAAAGATCAATGATTTTCTGCTAAAGAGGTTCAACCAGTAGATATGTTTCCCCACACTCATCACATAGAGGATATCTGTGTTTTAGAGTAATTATTTATTAGTAATGGGCAACAATACCCTCGAAAGGTGTAATAATGTTGGTGATAATAATAACCTTGATAATCAAGGTGTTCTTGATATTAGCAAATATAAGGATATAGAATTGATACTTTTTGACTTTGGTGGAACTATTGCTTGTGTTTCTAAATGAATTGTATGGGCTTTTATTCCTAGAGATATTGTAGAACATTTACGAACCAACCCAATAGATTACACTAAACATTCAGATTTAGACCAAACAAAATCTAAACATATTGAGATAGAGGTAGAATGAGTTAAATGGACTGTACCTGAGTGGATTATTAACCAGACTCAAAAAGAGATTAAACACGCTTTTCTTTATCCTGATTTCTATAGTAGAATTACAATTAAACGTGATCGTGATGGTAATGTTAAACTTGTGTTAGATGAAGAGAATGAAAATGTTGGGGATGGTGAAAAAATTGAACACTATGATAATATAACTGAGTTTTTAGTTAAAAATAAGTGATGTAAACTTGGTATAGCGTCCGTTTTACCAAAACCATATGAACAAATTGTAAGCAATTTAATTAAAGAATGAACGTTTCATTATAAATTTTATTCCTATGAAATATGAAAACTAAAAACCAATCCTGAATTTTTTGAATATATAAAAGAAGTAACTGGTATAGGTTACGATAAAATGATGATGATATGAGATAGTATAAAATCAGATATTGTATGAGCTAATAATAAATGAATTGCTACTGTACTTATAGATAGAAAACATAAAGGTCCACCAGAAAAAATATATCTAAAAAGACTTTGAATTACTACTACCATAATTTGAACATTAGCTCAACTTGTAGAGGTATTATAAATTAAACGATAACTTCTTTTTCTATTATTCTTTTTTCGTATTTATAAACTCCAAACAAACGTAAAATTACAAATAATATAAATCAGATTACACTTACTATTCGTAGTAATATCTTAAATATTCAAACTAATAATAAATATCCAATAATTATTCAAGCTATCTGAATTCATCAGCTTTTTTGAGTTTTTTGGAGAACTCATATATATTGATTACATGTAGCTTTAGAAACTTGGTTTTTAATATCTAGAGTCAGTGTTTCAGATTGAAAAGCATTTCTAATACCTATAAAAAAATTTTCAACTGAATCAGCACTAGCTAAATCTGTAGATCTAGCTAAAGAAGTTCAATTTACATATAAATTTGGTCTTTCTATAGTTGGTTCTGGATCAGATTTAAACCATCAAGTTATTTTATTTCGAGTTTTTTTGAATGGATTAACTGTAGTTTCTACTACTTTCTCTGGGAAAGATTCAATATCATCGCATGTAAAAGGAATTTGAGTATATTTTCACATCATCAATACACAGAAAAATATAGTCAGTAATGTAGTTACTAGAAATCATCATTCAGTAAAATAAGCAAATGGTGAAAATCATGTACGGTTATTTAACTGCCAGTCGAGAAGAAATAATAGAGTTCAAATTGTAATATTAAATAATACTAATTCAGCTATTAAATACCGTGAAAATCATGCAAATATAATAAATCATATAGTTTCTATTAAAAATATTACAAATAATACCAATAATACTAAGCGAAATTTTATTCTATAACAATCTAATGCTATAAAATAGATTAATAAAAATAGTAATATAAAACTAATTATTGGAGTGATAAATCATTTAGAATAAAAGAGAGAGATAGTACAAACAATATAACTTATTAATCATAACAGACTAAATAATATTAATCTGATTCTTGATTTTGTATTAAAAGTACTGAGTTTTGGAGTAAACTCTTCTTTATTAATTTGGTCTAATTTTTCCTCTAAAATTTCATCAGACATGATTTTATATTAAATATTTAAAGAATACTAAGTAATGGTGATCGTAATACTATTTCTAAAATAAATCCTATAATCATCGATGGTAAAAATGGAATTAAACTAGCTCATTTAAATGGAGTTTTTCTGGATTTTCTTTTATTCTTTATAAAGAATTTTTTTATTAATAATTCAATTAAATAATACAATAAACCAACAACACAACTTAAAATAATAAAGAAACAAACCAAATAACACCACTCAAATACTCATGTAGGTTTAAGAAAAAATGTTAACCGTGCTCATAAAATTGGGGCTATAATTACATCTCATAATCAAAATCATTCAGCATTTTTCTTGTATTTTTGTTTAACATATAATCTTGATCAGAAATAAATTAATGAGAAAATTACTGTAAAAATTCAGATTCATAATAATATTTCTAATTTATTAACACCAAAGAATAGTGTGAAAAATATACTAATTATAGCTAAAAATACTGTAGCTGTGATATGTAATTCATATGTTTTAATGTCATATAAGAATATTAACCATAATAACCAAGCTGAAATTAATATAAATGGCATATAAATATATCATTCCATTAATCAGATTGGATGATTAAGTATTCAATATTTTCATAATAAAAGAAATAATCATACAAATATACAAACCGTAGATAATTCTAAAAATGGATAAAATTTAGAAATAGGAGCTTTACAATATTCACATTTTCATCATTGAAACAACCATGAAAATAATGGTATTAAATTTCTAGCATGTAATTGATGATGACATTTAGGACATTCTGAACGTCAAACTAAAAATCATTTCCAAGTCTCTTTAGTTGGCCAATCTCATAAACGATAAAATATTACTGAACCAAATGATCCAAAAACCAAACCAAAGAAAATTAATGAGATGATTATTAGAGTATACATAATCTATTTTTAACTATCTAAATATTCCATAGCACATTTATGCAAATTATTACTTTGTATTTTATTGTAATATTCTCTTTCTTTATCTGTAAGTTGTGAATTAATTTTTCCATCTTTTTGTAAAAGATCTTCAAATTTATATCTTCCTATACACTCATCTCGTCTACCTGCTCGAAAACTTGGTGGAGTAAATTTATTATTATCTATATCTTCTTTAAATTTATTCATCCATTTTGTAAAATATTTATTTTGCTCATTTCACACAATCAAGTTGTACATATATTTATCAACCTCTCTTTTACAAGTATCATCTTCCATAATATCTTTTCATGCTACACAGTCCAAAACTTTTGCGACTTCATCAGTTCGTCATCAACCTCGCAGTCATTCATTGATATACACTCTATCATCAGGATGTTCATCATTACCAAATGTTTCTTTATTGTGTGCGTATCGTGTATGCCAAAAGAAAATTTCATCAGTTGTTGATATAACATTATCACATGGATTATCTATAGATTTATATGTTAGATAATAACCCCATCATTCTCAATTTCATCCATAATCGTATCAAATATACCCATCTTTATACGGTAAAATATATGACTTATTCGTAACATTCCAATCTTCACACTCTATACCACAATTGATCGAATTATTGTGACAAATAGCCACAACATCATCCAAATTTTCAATGCTTGGAATATTTTCAGGTTTTTTAATAATTTCTGGATCAATTTTTCTAATATATTCATCGTAATAAAAATTTATTGGAAAATTTATTTCAAAATCTCAATTGAATACGATTCAATTAGCATATAATGCTGTAATTACGCTCGTGACATCATCTACTAAATTTTGCAAATTTTCTTGAGAACCATAGTTTCCACTAAAAGTTATCTCATCACAAACAGACGCTGAGCAATACACCTCAATTCATTTTTCATACAATAATTTATTTATTAATTCAACATAATATTCTTTTTGATAAAAAGGAATCTGATTGTACTTTTGTCGCCATATATCCAATACTTGTTTGTAATAATTATCACTATCTACTAAATCATTTTCTGTAAGTCAATTTTGAAATGCAATATCCCTAATTATAGTTCTCATTTCTGCTGTCTCCTTATTTATATATTTTTCTTTAAATTTTTTATGTAAAGACAAAAGCTCAAAAACAGATTCAGCATTTGTTCGTTGCTCATCCCAATTCTCTTGGCTCAAATCGTTGTATAGAGACTGTAAATAAGATGAATCTATATTTTCACCGTTATCTTTTACATAATCTACTATATCTATAATAGATTTATCTCATTCATACAAACATAAAAATGGGCGAGTTTTGTAGTTAAAATATACAGAACCAGTCACAATGGAGTAGTCAAAATAAACTCCAGAGTGATAGTTTATATCTCATGAAAATTTATATTCTGTATTTCAAAATTCATTTTTTATCATATTCTTACAATCTGATATCATTTGCTCTGGTATATCTACATTATGATTTATATCTTCATTTCCTCTTTCTTTATTTTTTTCAAAACATCAAGTGAATAAAATTCAACACATTAACAAACTAATCAAAAGTCAGATTTTTTTCATTTTAATTTTATTCTTTAACATAAATAGTTTGTGAAGGAAATGCAAATTCAATTCATTCTTTTTGGAATTTTTCTATTATTCATAAATATATTTTTTCATTTATTTCTAAAGATTTTTGCAAATCTGGATCTAAAATATTATAACTCATAAGAAAATTAATACTAAATTCTCACATTTTTTCTAAATAACACCATTCATATTCAACTTCTTGTTGTTTTGAAACAACTTCTTTAATAATTTCTGGTATAAGTTTTAATTTCTTTAATCATGTATCATATGTGACTCAAATATTAATCCTTTGTCTTCTATTTTTCATAGTCCTATAATTAATAACTTCTGTGGCTAGGACGTTACTATTTGGGATAATAACTTCTTGTCATTGAACTGTTTGAAGTGTGGTAGATTTTAAAGTGATTTTTTTAACCGTTCAAATTTTTTCACTACTTCATTCTCATATTTTTATATAATCACCAACTATAAATGGTTTAGAAAGAATTATAGAGAATGATGAAAATAAATCTGAAAGAATATTTTGTAATGCAAAAGCAACTGCGATTCAAGCTACTCAAAATCATGCTAATAATGGTGTTAAATCTATTCAAAGATTAATTAATAGTATAAATATTCAAAATCACCGAACTATTACTTTAACTATAGTTTCTAGTGTATTTTTGGCTGTTTTATCTTTACTTAAAACTTTATCTAATGATATATTTATACATTTAATGACTAATTTAATAAGAAATATGGTGATTATGAATAAGAATATTGATTTTAATACTAATTGAACTGGTTCAGAGAATTTTAAGAAACTAATAGCTATATAAATTTCTATAGCTATAAATAACCATTTAGGAATTTTATAAAAAACTGAACTTATATAATTTAACCATTTTTTATCTGATTTATTTTCTTTAATTTTATCTAATCTTTTTAGGAGAAATTTAACTATAAAGAATAATATCAAAAATATTCATAATGAAATTAAAATATCTTCAACTGTATTTAATCAAAGTTTATAATTTAATATATTTTCTATATTTTCTGGCATTTTTATTATATTTTATATTATAAAATAGTAATTTTTCATTCTGTTTGTATATTTTTAGGCCTAATTTCTCAATCAGGAATTCAAATTGGTAATATTGCAAATGGTGTTATATTATCATCTAATTTAAAATGTTTTTTAATATCTTTAATAGGTTTTTCATTTGGATATGTTCAAACTCGAACCATTCAATATCATTTTTCATTAGCAGCTAATCGTATATTTTCTATACTTGCTCACATATCTTGTTGTATAAATTCTGAATCTATTAATTTATTCTCATCAAAACATGCTAGAATTACTCATGAAGCACTTGGAATCATTTTTCATCGCTCCATTAAATCTCATAAAAAATTCAAATCTTCTTGTTTTGTAATTATATAATATTTTCGTGCTTGTTGATTATCAGCAGATGGTGCATAAAGTCAACATTCTACAACTTCATATATTTGTTCTGGTGTTATTTTTTTTGTTTGTGAATATTGTCTAACTGATCTACGAGATTTTATATTTTCAAGAGTTTGCATGATATATTAATTATTTTTTAAATAATTACTCTTTTTCTTCTTTCTGAATATAGAATTTTTTAGGATTCTTCTGTTTATGAACTTCAGGACTATCTATTTTTTCTATAATAGCATCTAATACTTTATCTACATTTTCACCTGTTTTTCACGAAACACATATAATTTCATCAGCTGGTATTCATATTACATTTTCAATTTCTTTAGCAACTCTAGCTGGATTTGCAGCTGGAAGGTCAATTTTATTTAGTACTGGAATTATCTCTAATCATTGATCTATAGCTTGATATAATGTAGATAATGTTTGAGCTTGAATTCACTGACTTGCATCAACAAGTAAAATAGCTCATTCTACTGCTGCTAATGAACGTGAAACTTCATACTGAAAATCAACATGTCCTGGAGTATCTATCAGATTTAATTCATATCATTTTCGCTGCATTCTAGCAGGAGTGAGTTTAATTGTAATTCATCTTTCCTGCTCAATATCCATTCTATCAAGAACTTGGCTATGTTCTAATTTTCTAACTGTTCATGTTAATTCTAACATTCTATCTGCTAGAGTAGATTTTCAGTGATCAATATGGGCTATAATACAAAAATTGCGAATATGTTGTGTAGTCATATAATTTATATTTTAATTCTGTTTAAATAACTAAGCTTGTACACCTAATTTCTTAACTACTAAGAAAACTAACAATGCTATAATTAAGAAATCTATAGTTCTAGCTATTAATTTTCCATAAAGAACACCTTTCCATGAAAGATCTTCCAATTTATCAATCTTTAATTTTTTGAAAATTGGAGCAAGAATAAGTGGAGTAATAAAATCTTCAATGAAAGATTTTGTCCATTCTCCAACTTTAGTTGCAATTAAAAGTCAGATAGCAACTCAGATTACATTATAAGTTGCGATAAATTCCATAAAATCTGCTCGCATAGGAGTGTGGAATAAAATATAAAAAGTACTTTATTATTTAGGAATAATTTAGATTATTTCAAGGTTTTTATAGTTTAAATTTGGTAAAATTTTGTAATTAAAAATTTGTTAGAAATGTAATAAAAATATACACATTTTTTTAACATTTTAACAATTCAAAATTTTATACTTAATTTATTTTTAACAAATTTATTAACAATTTAACATCTGAAAAAATATTTTTATTTTTAGAAATATAAATTATAAATTAATAAAATTTTGATTTATCATATTTTTAACATTTTGTTATTATAATTAATATTAATTCTTTTAATTAAATATATTTTATATATAAAAAACAAAAATTTTTTAACAAATTAAGTATTGAAAAATTGGATTCAAACTATATAAGAAAATTGGATTTATTTTTTTATATATTTGCATGAGTACTAAAGTTAAAGATAATATAAAAAGAAGTATTGTTATATTTTTGTTTGGTTTGTTTTTAGTTTACTTGATAGTTTTATTAGTAAGGTGAGAACAAATAACAAATTCTGAATATACTAGATTGAATATTCCTATGTATATAATTCTTATGCTTGTATGTCTGTATATGATAGCTTTATACTGAATTTATCCAATTCATATAAAATTCTCTAGAGCTACAGCATTAGTAATCTGATTATTATTTATAGTAATTTCTCAGACAGTATTGGCTAATGATGGATATTCTCATATATATATTTGAGATATGTTTTCAGTATTATGAGTTTTGATTTTAATATTATTCCCTACTAATATTTTGACTACTGAAGAAGTTAAAAAGGCTAAAGAAAAGAAAAATGAAGTAATAATTGAAGTTTAATTTGTAAAAAATCAGATTTTTATTTATTGTATTTTGTAAAAATGCCAGAAGAAGTAAAAAATGAAGAAGTAAGTAATATTATAGAGATTACATCTAAGGCTCAATTTGATGAAGAAATTAAAAGTGAGGTTTTAACAATTGTAGATTTTTGGGCTGTATGGTGTGGACCATGTAGAGTTTTAAAACCTTTATTGCACAAAATAGCTGATGAACATAAGGAAATCAGATTATTAACTGTAGATGTAGATGCTAATCAAGAATTAGCTGCTGAATATGATATTAATTCCATTCCAGCTGTGTTTATGTTTAAAAATGGTGAAATAGTTGATAGTTTTGTTTGAGTGATGCCTGAAGATGAAATTCTAAAAAGAATTAATGCTTTAAATAATCCAGAAGTTAAAGAGTAATAATTATAAAAATATATACTAAAAAATTTGACTTTTATTATTTTTTATATATAATATAATTATATATTTATTATTTTATATAAAATAAAGATGGTAAAAGACAATAGAGCTTCTTTAGATCGTAGAGAATTAGAAAATAAAGAAAAAAAATTTTTCCAAGAATCTCCATATAGTGGTTTAGTAGTATCAAATTTAACAGATGAGAATGATCCTCATCATATTTATGTTAAGTATTCTGAAAGAAAAGAAGAAGAACCATCAACTTTTCAAATTCCAGTTTCTGAATACGAATGAAAAACAGTGAAAATTAATGATAATAAGTTAATAATTTGAGATGATGTTGTTTGTTCTTGGGTTGATGATAATGAAGGTTCTATAATTGAACCAAAATTAACCTTAGATGGTAAAGAAATACCACAATGACATATAATATCTGGAAAAGGTAAACTTACCATTACTATAACAGATGATTCAGATAAAAAAAAAGCTCGTGATATAAAAATAAATATTATTAATAAAGCTCCTGAAGTAAAAGTAATTAAACCAGAGGTTGATGTTACTTGATGAAAAAAGGTAGAAGTTCAAAATAATAACCTATTAATATGAGGTGATAAAGTTGTTGAATGGTCTGATGATCATACTCAAAATTGTACTGTTACTCTATCATTAAATGGAAATGACGTTAATCTTTGAGATACTTTAAATGAATGATGAATTCTTACTATAAGAGTTATTGATAAAGATTGATATGAATCTATAAGAGATATTTATTTACATACATCACATGGTGATAATGGTTATTACAATATTATATCATTAAAAACTAATAAAAAGATTAATAGAGTTACAGATGAATGATTTGATTTATTTCAAGATAATACACTTTAATTATCAATAATCTTGATATAAGAAAATATATAACTTTGTGTTATATATTTTTTTAATATTTTTATGTTAATGTTTTTTATGTCTAGCTGATGTATATAAATCAAAACATTTATATAACACAGGATTTAATACTAAATCATAACTACCCCATTGTTCAATTTTTTCTCATCAAAGTGATTCTTTAAAAGCACTTACTCAAGCTAGTGGATGATCTGGAAATCATGTAGGAGCTCATCACATCATATCACATCTAGCATATCAATTATCTCTAGCCCAACAAAATGCTTTATATTTTAAGAATTGTTGTCATCAATAAGCATTATTTCATCTTTCAGAGAATCAATATAAGTATATCATAGTTTTTCAATCAAAAGCACACACACTTCATGCTATAATTTCTCAATTATGTTTAGTTATAAATAGATCTCAATTTTTATTTTCTGTAAAATATCTCATTAATGCTTCAAATTCTCTTCTAGTTATTGGAGTAAATCATTTTAATTGGGAAACTTTACACCATTTTTGATAGAAAGCTGAATGTTCTTCAGGTGTGGCTACGGAAAATTCTACTCAATGAGATAGTCATTTTCTAACTTTTTGTCTAGCTCAATCATTAAATCATTTTAATATTTCTTCATATGATTTATCTAATTCATATACAATATTACTTTCTGGCATATTTTCACGAAAAGCTACTTTTAGTCAAAATTCTTTACATACTTTTTGGCGTAAATCTAATCTCATATTTTTTACTTCTTCTTCAAATCATTCTGCTTTTTTTGTATTATTGAAAAATCTAATCATAGTATTATTTATTCATAATTGGAAACATATATTTCCAACTTTATTAGAATATTTTTTCTTGATATAATCTAATTCTGAATGAATAAGTTCTAAATCATCTGGTAAAAAAACTCACATTACTTGAAATCGCTGAATAGAAAGTGGTCATAGTTTTTTCTTTTTAATTACTCAAAAATAATCTTGACCAAAAAGATGTATCTTGAATGTAGGTTTTCTATATATTTTGGACTGAATATCTTGTCGTACTTGAGATTGGTAAAGATTATAATCTGATATAGGTTCAAGTGGATAAGAATAGAATGATGATAAAGATGTCACGATTCTATGTGAATAAATAAAATTCTTATTTAATAGTATTTAAACACTAGAAAGTTTCAAGAGATTAAAGACTTTAAAAAAAGTTTTAATTAATTATTATTCATTAAATTATAAATTTATAAAACAAAAATGCTGATATTTGCGTGTATTATGATATTAAAGTATTGGTGAAAAAAATATAGGTGATTAAGTGCAGTTTTGGTAGTATTTATTTTATTTTTATTATTCTTTTTGGTTAAAAGAATAATTAGATTTGTAAATGATAGAAATATTCAAACTGAAGAATGGATAAATATTCAAGAATTTTCTACTACACTAAAGATGGAGAAATTATGAAAATTAAATTCATATCCTGAAGTAGTGTTATTATCTGAAATTGATGGTGAAATTATGAGTCTAAATGTGAGTACATGAGATCTAGTAGATGAATATCAAATTTTGATGCAGATAAAAAATGCTAATTGAATAGATTGAGATTATAATGTGTGAGAGATAATTGAAAATATATACGATGATTATGATGATGTAGAAAAAGAGTATAAAGAATTTCAGTTGGAATTTTGAGATAGAATTAAAGAATTAGAGACACAATTGTATAATGATCAAAATACTCTGATTCATGCTATGGAATTTAATGATAAAGAAACTAGAAAAATACTAGAAAAGGAGATAGAAAAAATAAGTGAAGAATATAATGATTTAAAATCTCAACAAGAATATCTAAAAAGTAGACTTAATAGTTTAGAAAGCGAAGCACAATTTGCATTAAATAAAAATGATAGATATTACTATGAATCCGAAAAACAAACTCCAAGAGCTCCATTTAATTGAGTAATAGGATGAGTTTATGTAAATGAGTGAGAAGTAGTGAAAAATGGAGATGAATTGATAAGTGTGATAAATAATAATTTTACTCCAGAGATATCTTTAAGTTTAGATTTTGATGAATATTTATTAACAAAAGATTTAACATGAGTAGATATTGTAATAGAGAATGAAAATTGGTGAGATCTGGAGTATGAATGAGAAATTTATACACGTAGTCCTATACTAAATGATGAATGAAAATATACCATGACAGTAAAAATTATCGATGAAAATGTGCCAGATTTAATTTTGAATGATGAGAATAGTGTAATTAAAGTAGTATTTCCAGTAAATTCTGAATCACAGTGGATTCCATCTAGATGTTTCAAAAGAATCTGAAAGAATAATTGAGTATTGGTTTTGCGTGATTGGTTGGATGTAAGTGATGAAAAGGTAAATATAAAATCGAAGTGGGAGAATTGGATAAATGTCGATATTTTTAGTTTATATTCTCTTGAAAAAGATGAGCAAAAAGATGGAATAGATTGATATATAATTGAAGTATTATGTGAAATTGAATAATTTTATTTTTAATGTTTAATTATGGAAAGGTCAGATTATTTAGTTCTAGTAAATAAAACTAATAAACTTCCAGATAATTTTGAGTGAAAAGTAGAATTGATAGAAATAAAAAATGCTTTTTGAAAAATCGTAAAAATAGAAAAAGAGACATTGGAAAAATTTAACGCATTAAGGGCTGATTTATTGAATGAAAATATAAATATAGAGATAGATAGTGCCTACCGTTCATTAGCTATTCAAAAAGAATTATATGATGAGATGTGTGAAAAATATGGAGATGAATATGCATGAAATTATGCAGCTCCCGCTGGTTATTCTGAGCATCATACATGATTAGCACTAGATATATGTATCAAAAAGAATTGAGAATTTATTACTGAGAATCATGAAATGATAGTAGAATTGGAAATATTTGATAAAATTCAGAAGAAAATGCCAGAATATGGATTTATTCTGAGATATATAGATTGAAAAGATAAAATAACATGATATAGTTATGAACCACGACACCTTAGATATATATGAGATGTGAATATTGCTAAAGAGATATATGAAAAGTGACTAACTCTAGAGGAATATTTGGGTGTAGTAAAAGTAGATAAATTATTAAATTAGATTTTATTTTTATAAAATATTTGGCTATGAAAAAATCTTTATTAGTAAGTTTAATCCTATTATCAGGAATTTTATTAACTGCGTGTGGAAAAAAGACTGAAGAGAGTGAAAATATTAACACACAAGAAGCCGTTAATCCTGTAGAATCTTCAGAAATTGATGATGACCTTTTATCTTCTAATGTTATAGAAATGGATTGTTCAAAAGTTATTGAAAATTATTTGGCTAATGCAGATAAAGAGTGAAAATGAGAATGAATTAAAGCATGAGATAATATCGTAGTAGACTATATTTGACGTCTAGAAGATGGAACTGTATTTGATACAAGTATAGAATCTGTAGCTAAGGCTTGTGGAAAATATAGTGAAGGTAGAGATTATACACAGTGACTTCCTTTTGAAGTATGAGCTGGACAGATGATTAAATGATTTGATGATGGAGTAGTAGGAATGAAACTCTGACAAACTAAGACAGTAAAATTTGGACCAGATGAGTGATATGGACAAAGAAATGAGCAATATGTACTTACATATACAAAGGAAGAAGTTGGTGGAGATTTGAGTCAATTCGTAGAAGGACAGACTATTTATCTATGAATAGGAGCTGCTGCTAAGATAGTTAAAGTAACAGATAAAGATGTTACATTAGATTTGAATCATGAATTAGCTGGAAAAGATTTGATCTTTGATATTACTATAAAATCTATCAACTAATTTTATATCTTATAGGTATATTATGGAGCTTAAGGTTTATAATGGTGAACATTTTGAGAGAGGAAAAGTATGGTACTTAGTTTTTGCATTAGTGATACTATTAGTAGTAATACTCTCGATATTATCAAATAATATCATTGGATGAGTGTTTGTATTTTTGGTAGCTGGTGGATATTTATTCTACCTCACAAAAGTAAACGATACAGTCACTATGAGGACATGAAAAAATGCCCTTCAGATTGAAAAAGCTGTATTTCTATGGGAAACTTTGAGTGGATTTGTACTGGAATATCATACAGAGAAGAAAAAGATTCATAATATAGTTTTGTTGGATGATAAAAAGATACCTAGAATCTATACTATAAACGATACTGAGAAAAATCTGAAAGAATTCGTGGATGATTTAAATGGTTATATTCCAATGTTGGATAATTATAATCAGAGTACTTTTGATAAATTTATGAGAAAGATTAAATTATAAAAGAATAAATGGCAACAAGTTGACATAGATTAGTTATAAAAGACGCAGCGTGGCAGTTATTTGGGAGAATTATTTCGGCTCTTTTTGGTTTTGTTATTACCAAAATTATTTCTTCATATCTAGGACCGCTGAGATATGGAGATTATTGAACGATATTTAGATTTTTTGCACGATGGACTGCTCTTGTAGATTTTGGTGTTTATGTAATTGCTGTAAAACGTTTATGAGCAATTAAAGAAGAAAAATGATGAGATTCTCCAGAACTTAAAGAGAATTATCATAAATTCGTATGAACGAGAATGTTTATGATTATCATCATTTATACACTAGCAATAATAACTGCTTATCTAATTCCTGCATATACAAGTAATCAATTCATTATTCGATGACTTCCATTAGCAATGCTTTATTCTGCAAGTAATATGTTTGTAGGAATTCAGCAGCTACCATTACAGTTATTCTGGAAGATGAATAGATTAAGTCGATCATTAATTGTGGCTAGATTATCACAGTTAGCTGTATTATTACCAACAGTATATCTGATTTTTAAATGAGTGAGTTTTGAATCTGAAGCTGTAAATCCAACTACAGTTTTAGCGTTTTGTTGTGTAATATTTTCAGTGGTGGCAAGCTCAATATGACAGAATATAGATGTACATTTGAGGACTAGGGATTTGTTGCCGTTTAAAATTGATATGGATTGGAAATTTATTAAATGAATTTTCAAAGAAAACTGGAGATATGGATTTTCTTACTTTTTCAGTTCATTTCATACATTGATTGTATTGATGTTTTTGGGATGGTATTTCCCTACAGCACAGTGATATGAATATGTATGATATTGGGCATTAGCATTATCATTACTAGAAATATTATTGATTATTCCATCATCATTATGAAATAGTTTGTTACATAAAATTCCTACTTATTCTAATTTGGATAAGAGAAAAAGTATGTGAAATCTTCTTACATTAGTTGGATGGATATGATGAATAATTGCGATAGATTTCTGGGTATTTAATAGAGATGTGATACTATTTGTATCTAGTAGAGAATTTTTATGAAGTCGGGAGAGTTTAGCTACATGGTGATCCAATCAGATTTTGCCATTCTTGGGAATAGTTTTATTCTTTAGTTTTATTAAGCAAATATTCAATTATTTGTTTGTATCTTTGGAAAAGCAGAATGTGTTGTTTAGGATAAATTTAACATGAGTAATAGCTTGAATTTTGGTAGCATTATTTGTAATTCCTAAATGGAATTTACTTGGATGAGTAATTGTACAGATATTGATTGAAACGATATTTATGGTAGGAGCGATGATAGTAGCATGAAAATTGAAAGTATTTCCGAAGTTTCAGAGAAAAGCTGGATTGGAAATATTAGGAATATTGGTAGCTATGTTGGTAGGATGAATATTTATCAATGGTTGGCTGGATGTACATGAAATTAAATGGTGGATGTTTTTGATAATTGCTGGTGTGTATAATTTAATAGTTTTGTGAGTTTCTTTGAAGCCTATTAAGGCGGTGGCAAAAGGGTTAACGATTGATTAAAAAACCTTCTTCGAACCTCACCCTAACCCACCCCCTCCGGCTTACAGCCACCTCCCCCTAACAGGGGAGAAAAATATAGAAAAACGTGAAATTTTTGCTCAAAAATTTCCTCTCTGTCAGGAGAGGGGGACAGCTTGCTGTGGAGAGGTTTAAAATTGACGAGAAAAAGATTTGACAAATTAATAAAATAGAGAGAAATAATATAAATCTGATAAAAAATGGTTATCAGATTTTTGTTTTATAGAAAATATAGAGAAATAGTAATTATAAGCTGGGATTATTTAAATTTTTATTAATTTCCTATATATAATAGTATATTCTTATGAAAAAAAATAAAAAAAAGTCAACCTGAATATAGCCACTTTTTTTTCAAAATTTTGATTTTTTTTGAATTTCTGGATAAAATAATAGAGCAATCGAAATTTTACGATTTAATGGAAATATGAAGAGACGATTGAGTATTACAGCTATTATCATAATGATGAACCAAGTTCTTACTCCTTTTTCTTATGCCTTTGCAGAGACTGGAGATATTTTGAATTTGGAGGAAAATAATGTGGCTGTAGAAGAAATCGTTGAAGAAGATGAGAATACTGAAGATGCAGAAAACCAGGATATAGAAAATCCTTTGGATGAATCTGAAGATAATGGAGATGATTCACAAGATTGAGATGAAAACACACAAACATGAAGTGTCGTGGATTCTTCAGATGAGAATGGAGAGTGATTAACTGGAGATGTTGAGCAGTTAACAGGAGATGTAGAAAATACTTCAGAATGATTAACAGGTGATGCACAAGTATGAAGCGGAATAGATTCTTCGGCTAGTGTCTCAGAATGACAATTAAGTGGAAGTGTATTAACATGAGATATAGAAATTCTTACTTGAAATATTGAACAATTAACTGGAGAGGTATTAACTGGAGATGTTCTTACAGGTGATACAGAAGAAATAGACTATTCTCAATATACAAAAGAAACTAGAGTAGCAGTTCTAGCAAATAAGCTTGGAATTAATTGGGAAGAAGATGCACAATATTATTCTCAATTAGCTGGAATTGAAGAAAAATATAGATGAACAGCTGAACAAAATGAACAAATTAG
>JAEEGI010005415.1_pt1 | contig 29399 bp, 21 predicted proteins | sample 8958751 | NCBI WGS metagenome assembly JAEEGI01 (sample SAMN16246545, study PRJNA631951) | gut metagenome | biome: gut microbiome; feature: rumen; material: KS-attached | host: Bos | place: Iran: Karaj | collected 2018-10 | reverse complement strand
CAGACCGGCTTGAACCTCGCTTGCGCCCTCAACAAGGCCGGCGTGCTCGACAAGTACGGCGTGAAGGTCATCGGTGTGAACCTCGACGCTATCGAACGCGGCGAAGACCGTGAAGTCTTCAAGGAAACCATGCAGAAGCTCGGCATCGAGACTCCGCGCTCCGGCATTTGCCACTCTGTGGAAGAAGCCGAAAAGATCGTGGCCGAAATCGGTTACCCGGTCGTCGTTCGCCCGGCATACACCATGGGTGGTGCAGGTGGCGGTTTCTGCTACAACGTGGAAGAACTCCGCACCATTTGCTCCAACGGTCTTGAACTCTCCATGACGCACCAGTGCCTCATCGAAGAATCCATCCTCGGTTGGGAAGAACTCGAAGTCGAAGTGGTCCGCGACTCCAAGAACCAGATGATTGCCATCTGCTTCATCGAAAACATCGACCCGGTGGGCGTGCATACCGGTGACTCCTTCTGCGCAGCCCCGTTCCTCACCATCGATAAGGCCCTCGAAGAACGCCTCAAGCGCGATGCCTTCAAGATTGTGGAATCCATCGGCGTGATTGGCGGTACCAACGTCCAGTTCGCTCACGACCCGAAGACGGGCCGCGTGGTGATTATCGAAATCAACCCGCGTACCTCTCGCTCCTCCGCTCTTGCATCTAAGGCTACCGGCTTCCCGATCGCTCTCGTTTCTGCAAAGCTCGCTGCCGGCCTTACCCTCGATCAGATTCCGTACTGGCGCGATGGAAGCCTCGAAAAGTACACCCCGAGCGGTGACTACGTGGTGCTCAAGTTTGCTCGCTGGGCATTCGAAAAGTTCCGCGGCGTCGATGACTGCCTCGGCACCCAGATGAAGGCCGTGGGCGAAGTCATGGCTATCGGCAAGACCTACAAGGAAACCCTCCAGAAGGCTATCCGCGGCCTCGAAAACGGCCGTGCGGGCCTCGGCTTTGCCAAGGACTTCAACAAGAAGAGCAAGGAAGAACTCCTTGAAATGATGAAGACCGCTTCTTCTGAACGTCACTTCCAGATGTACGAAGCTCTTCGTAAGGGTGCTACCGACGAAGAAATCTTTGCCGCCACCTATGAAAAGGCCTACTTCGTGCAGCAGATGCGCGAACTCGTTCAGCTCGAAGAAGAAATGCTCAAGACTCCGGGCCGCCTCCCGGCTGACGAACTTCTCATCAAGGCCAAGAAGGACGGCTTCAGCGACAAGTACATCGCCAAGATCCTCGGCATCCGCGAAAAGGACGTGCGCAAGAAGCGTACAGAACTCGGCGTGGTCGAAGGCTGGTGCGCCGTGCCGGTGAGCGGTGTCGAAAACCAGTACTACTACTACAGCACCTATAACTGCAAGGACGAATCGACCGCTACGGATAACGCCAAGAAGATCATGATTCTCGGCGGTGGCCCGAACAGAATTGGTCAGGGTATCGAATTCGACTACTGCTGCTGCCACGCTGCAATGGCCCTCCGCGAAATGGGTTACGAAACCATCATGGTGAACTGCAACCCCGAAACGGTTTCTACCGACTACGATACTTCCGACAAGCTGTACTTCGAACCGGTCAGCCTCGAAGACGTTCTCCAGATTTATCACAAGGAAAAGCCGGCTGGCGTGATTGTGCAGTTCGGTGGCCAGACTCCGCTGAACATTGCCCGCGCTTTGAGCGACGAAGGCGTCAAGATTCTCGGTACGAGCATCGACTCCATCGATATCGCCGAAGACCGCGACTTGTTCCGCAAGATGATGGACCAGCTCGGCATCCCGATGCCGGAAAGCGGCATGGCCACGAACATCGACGAGGCCCTCGCTTGCGTCAAGCAGATTGGCGGCTACCCGGTGATGATCCGCCCGAGCTTCGTGCTTGGCGGCCGCGGCATGGAAGTCATCTACGACGAAGCCATGCTCCGCGAATACGTGGCCAAGGCTGTCGGCGTGACCCCGGATCGCCCGCTCCTCATCGACCGTTTCCTCCACAACGCTTTGGAATGCGAAGCCGACGCCCTCTCTGACGGCGAACACGTTTACATCCCGTCCGTGATGGAACACGTCGAACTTGCCGGTGTCCACTCCGGTGACTCCGCTTGCATTATCCCGCCGGTGACCATCACGAAGGAAAACTTGGCAACCATCAAGGATTACACCCGCAAGATTGCCGAAGCCCTCCACGTTTGCGGCCTCATGAACATGCAGTACGCTATCGAAGACGGCAAGGTGTTCGTCCTCGAAGCCAACCCGCGCGCCTCCCGCACGGTGCCTCTGGTCTCCAAGGTTTGTAACACGCAGATGGCTCGCCTCGCCACCCGCCTGATGCTCGGTGCCAAGCTCGAAGACCTCAAGCTCAAGGACAAGAAGTTCAACCACCATGGTGCCAAGGAAGCTGTGTTCCCGTTCGATAAGTTCCCGAAGGTGGACCCGGTTCTCGGCCCCGAAATGCGCTCCACTGGTGAAGTGCTCGGCCTCTCCGACGACTACGCCCTCGCTTACTACAAGAGCCAGGAAGCCGCAGGTTCCTTCCTCCCGTCCGAAGGCGCTGTGCTCATCAGCCTTTCTGACAAGGTGAACCTCTCCGAACAGGCGATTGAAATCGGTAAGGAATTCCAGAAGCTCGGCTTCAAGATTTACGCTACCGAAGGTACCGCCAAGTTCTACGAAGCCGCCGGTGTCAAGTGTGAAGTGGTGAACAAGATTGCCGAAGGCCGTCCGAACGTCCTCGACATCATCCTGAACAAGCAGGTGAACCTCATCATCAACACGCCGTGGGCAAAGCGCGACGCCATCAAGGACGAAAGCGCTATCCGCAAGGCCGCCATCAAGTACAAGGTGCCTTACATCACCACGCTCGCCGGTGCGTACAACACCGTGAAGGGCATCGCCGCTGCAAGGAACGGACATGGTGCGGTGAAGTCTTTGCAGGAATACCACGCGAGCATTGAAGAGATCTAAGGTCCCTGAAGGTCGCTGAGCTTGCCGAAGCGCCGTCTCAGCGCGTCATTGCGGGGGGCGAATAGCCCCGAAGCAATCTCTAACTAGCGTGTCAAAACATTCAAAGGACTGCAGCGATGCAGTCTTTTTTGTTTTTTTGCCAAAAACAAGAACAAGCTAAAGATGAACCGATGAAGTTCTTAGAATTATTTTGTAAGAATGAGATGTAAATAAATTTTTTTGAATGTTTTAGATAGATAATGTTATTTTATAATAAAAAAGGAGCCTATATGCTAAACAAATTCTATTTCTCCGTACTTTTCGGGCTGGCGATAACCTTAACAGCTTGCGGTGATGATGATTCTTCCGGTGTTTCTGGTAGTTTCCCCGATGGAGGAGATCCTAAGTTTTATTGTGAAGTCACGGATGGGACGGATTCTGATGGGACGATATGGGTTCAGTTCAAATTGAATATTCCGAATCGTATGGGGAAAATTGAGAAAAGCAGTATTGATAAAAATGGAACTGAAAAGGGGTACTATGAGGAATCCTATTATAGTTTGAACTCAAAAGAAGAATCGATGATGTGCCGGGAGATGAAAAAAGATATTCAGGGAAAAGAGTATATAACGGATTTTGAATGTGGAAATGGCGTCGCGTATATTCATTATGAAAGGACTGGAGTACGTAAGAAAAATCTTGATTCAACTAAAGAAGATTTCGAGAAAGAATGTGAAGACTACCAAAGTGATTGGGAAGATGGGTATTTAGATTAATAAAAAAAGAGGTGCTCCGCTAGGAACACCTCTTTTAAATTGTTTGGAGATTGCTTACTTCAGCTCCTTAAGAGCGGCCTCATTCTTAGCAATGATATCTTGCTGCGTGGCGAGCTTGGTGCGTTCGGCGTTCACGACGGCTTCGGGAGCGCCGCTGACGAATTTCTCGTTCGCGAGCTTGCGTTCAATCGAAGCGGCGAATGCCTTGGCCTTCTCGATTTCCTTTTCGAGGCGGGCGATTTCTGCAGCCGGGTCGAGGATACCTTCCAGCGGAATGTAGAGTTCGCCACCGGGCACCACGGCGCTGGCGCTGAACTTCGGCTTGGCGGCCTTCACGGCGACACTCAGGTCAGAAAGACCCGAAAGCTCGGTGATGATTGCCATGCAGTCCTTTACGCTGGCTTCCGTTGCGGCGTCATCGACGCTCACCACGGCGCTGAGCTTGGTAGCGGGGCTCACGTTGTAGCGGCCACGCACGCCACGCACGCTTTCCACCACGGCGAATGCCTGGTCGAATGCGGCTTCGATCTTCGCGTCGATGAGCGATTCGTCGGCCTTGGGCCATGCGCGGCTGATGACCATTTCGCTGCCCTGGAACAGGATGCTGTTCAGTTCTTCGGTAATGAACGGCATCACCGGGTGGAGCAAGTCAAGCACGTTCTTCAGCACGTAGCTGAGGATGGCCATGGCATTCTTCTTTTCGGCGGTGAGCGTTTCGCTGTTGATAACGGCCTTCTTGATTTCCAAGTAGCTGGAGCACACGTCGTCCCACACGAAGCGGTACAGGAACCCGGCGAGTTCGGCGAAGTGGTATTCTTCGAGCATGCGGGTGGCGTCCTTGATGGTCGTCTGCAGGCGGGAGAGAATCCACTTGTCTTCGAGTGCGAACAAGCTCTTGTCCATCGGGAGTTCGGCGGCCAAAGCGCCGGCCTGTTCGAGCTGCGGGTAAAGGAAGCGGCAGGCGTTCCACAGCTTGTTGCTGAAGTTACGGCCGATTTCGAACTTTTCGCTGGTGTTGATTTCGCGGCCATCCGGCTGCTTTTCCTTCTTCACCGGCAGGCGCACGTCCTGGTTGTCGGTGCAAAGGCTTGCCATCACGAAGCGCAGAGCGTCGGTCCCGTACTTCTCTTCGATATCCATCGGGTCCACGCCGTTGCCCTTGGACTTGCTCATGGTCTGGCCATTGCCGTCCAGAATCTTCGGGTGGATGTACACCGTGTGGAACGGGACCGTGCCCATGTTTTCCTGGCTAAAGAGCACCATGCGGGCGACCCACAGCGTAATGATGTCGCGGCTAGTCACGAGCACGCTGGTGGGGTAGTAGCGCTTGAGCGTGTCGGTGTTTTCCGGCCAGCCCATCGTGGAGTGCGGCCACAAGCCACTGGAGAACCACGTGTCGAGCACGTCTTCTTCCTGCTTGAGCTCGCGGCCCGGAACTGCGTCTTCCTTGAGGTCTTCTTCCTGGCTGCACACGAGGTAGCCGCCGTTTTCGGCCTTGTAGAAGAAGATGTCGTCGCGGCCGGCAAATGCGGCCTTCAATTCGTCTTCGCTAGCGTCGGTGTGCCAGATAGGAATGCGGTGGCCCCACCAGAGCTGACGGCTGATGCACCAGTCGCGCTTTTCGGCGAGCCAGTCGAGATACTTGTTGGCGTAACGTTCGGGGATAATCTTGATTTCGCCCGACTTCACGGCGTTCATCGCGTTTTCGGCGAGCACGTCCATCTTCACGAACCACTGGTCGCTGAGGTACGGCTCGATCACGGTCTTGGAACGGTCGGAGTGGCCCACCTGCATCTCGTGGTCTTCCACCTTGATGAGGAGTCCGAGTTCCTCGAGACCAGCCACCACGGCGTCGCGGGCGGCCTGGCCCTTGAGGCCCTGGAACTTGCCGGCATTCTCGTTCAGGCTGCCGTCGTCGTTCATGATGTTGATCATCGGGAGCTTGTGGCGCAGGCCCGTCGCATAGTCGTTCGGGTCATGGGCCGGAGTCACCTTCACGGAACCCGTACCGAAGTCCTTGTCCACGAGGATGGCGTCGGCAATCACCGGGATTTCGCGGTCAACGAACGGCACCTTCAGGGTCTTGCCGATGAAGTGCGCGTAGCGTTCGTCGTTGGGGTGCACGGCAAGGGCCGTATCGCCCATGATCGTTTCCGGGCGGGTCGTAGAGACGGGGATGAATCCCGAACCGTCGGCCAGAGGATACTTGAACGTCCAGAAGTGGCCCTTCACGGTCTCGTAGTAGATTTCGTCGTCGGCGACGGCGGTCTGGAGCTTGGTATCCCAGTTCACCAGGCGCTTGCCGCGATAGATGAGGCCCTTCTTGAACAGGTTGAAGAAGGCGTGACGCACGGCCTTAGCGCAGACCGGGTCGAGCGTGAAGCGCTGGCGGCTCCAGTCGCAGCTGACGCCGAGGCTCTTGAGCTGCCGGGTGATGCGGGCTTCGTATTCGTCCTTCCATTTCCAGATGCGTTCCACCAGGGCGTCGCGGCCAATGTCGTGGCGGGTCTTGTGTTCGTCCTGGAAAAGGCGCTTTTCGACGACTGCCTGCGTGGCGATACCCGCGTGGTCCGTACCCGGAATCCACAGCGTGTCGCGGCCCGTCTTACGGCGGTAGCGTACCAAAATGTCCTGGAGCGTATCGTTGAGCGCGTGTCCCAGATGGAGCGCGCCGGTAACGTTCGGGGGCGGAATCACGACCGAGAACGGTTCGCCTTTTCCGCTGGGTGCAAAACTGTTTTTTTCTGCCCAGGCGCTATGCCAACGGGCTTCCACATCTTTAGCGTTATAACGAGTTTCCATAGTGCGGGCAAATTTAGAAAAATACGGGCGATATGGCAAAAGTCGCCCACAGGCTGGACGACTTTTTATTACAAGAAATGACTGTCGGGTCTATTTGAACAGCGGTTACTTCACGACTTTCTTGATGTAGCTGGATTTAAGATCCTTGAGGTAGTAGGTGCCGTGCGGAACCTGCAGGGCCTTGAAGGAATCTTCCGCAGACTGCGGGATAGCCACGAAAGTCTTCACCAACACGCCTGTCGCGGAGAACACGGCAAAGGTTGTCGGCACTTGGCTTGCCCACTGGAGGTGCTGGGCAATGGCGGCTGCGGAGCTCGTCGCATCGGCGCTGGATGCGGCCTCTGCACTGCTGGAGGCCGGGGCATCGGCGCTCGATGCCGGCTTGGCGTCGCTGGAAGCAACGGCGCTGCTAGATGTAGGTGCGTCGCCGCTGGAAGCAGGGGTGTCGCTGCTGGATGCCGGAGCTTCCGCGCTGCTGGATTCCGGTGCGGCTGCTGCGCCGACCACTTCCAATTCCAGGTCCATGAATTCGATGACAAAGGAACCGTCGTCTTCAGCCTTGACTTCCTTGCCCTTCTGCTTCACGGTCTTGCCTTCGGCGCCTTCGATCTTCACGCGGAGAGGGACGCTCTTGGGCATGGCAGAATGGGGGGATTTCCAGGTGACCTTGAAACCGCCGTCGATATCGGTCGAAGTGGCCTTGTCGATCACGAAGTGTGCGCGGTAGTAGGCTGCAACGCGGCCCATCGGGGCGCGCCACAGGCCCTGCGCCTTGGCTTCGTCCATAATGGATATCATGTCATCTTTACTAATGCTATAGCCGCCGCCTCCGGTTACACCATGGTTCAGCTGCACCGTCCAGGCGTTCTTTTGCTTGGCTTCGCTCATGTTGCCCTTGGACTGCTGCGTATTGCCCTGGTAGCAGTCCGAACTGATGCGTTCCCAGATGGGTTCTTCGTCCCACTTGTACTTGGTGGCACCTTGGCAGTTGCGGTTGACAATGTGTTCCTTCGCGATTTCGGCTTCCACGGCGTCGTTGTAATAGCAGTAGGGAGTCGCGAACGAGATGACTTCGGCACCGCTTCTTTGTTCGAGGTCGTGCTTGTAGTCGGTGACTTCACCCTTCAGGTTGTTGGTGTTGGTCAGGTCGGCGTGCGTCTTGGAATGGTTGCCGATTTCGTGGCCTTTCTCGACCATCGGGAAGTACTTCGGCTGGTTTCCGGCATTCATGCCGCCAGTCAAGAAGAACGTCACCTTGATGTCGTCGTTCTTGTCGAAGTATTCCCCGAGATTGTTCAGCTGGGAAATCTCGCAGTCATCAAAGGTGAACGAAACTGCACCGGGATGGCCATCCCAAGGAACAGTGGTAATGGGGCCGGCATAAGCCGCGGCACCCATCAACGACATGATAGCTATGGATTCGAAAACACGTTTCATTTTATCCTCCAATGAATTTTCGAAAGCAGACAACTAAAAAGGCAAATGTCCTGCGCCATTAAACCACACATAATTTAGATTCATTATGAGCATCTCCCTTGCGGCCCAATACCTTTTCTGTTGTAGCAAATGACAACAAATGAGCCAAATTTGACAAAAAAAGCCATATAGCCGAACGGGACCTAATAGGTACCTGAATATTTGGGCATTGAGTGTGCGCTGAATGGGGACTGTGCCCCGAAATTCTTGCTTTTTATCGCATGATTTTTCATTATTTGAAATGACATTTTATGACACTTGTTTGGACGTATATTTAAAAGGGAAAACAATATAACCGGAGGTGTCGTATGGACCAGAAAACTATTCGTGTCATGGGTGTCGGCAACGTCAAGGTTGCGCCTGATACTACGAGGCTTCGCTTTGATGTGGAGTCGCTGCACAAAGATTATGAATCCGCGTATGCCGAGGCCGCGGTGGGGAATAAGGAATTGCGGAAAGCCCTTGAGAGGTTGCAGCTTCCGAAAGATTCCCTCAGGACGTCGGACTTTTCGATAACCAAGGAAACGGAGTGGAATCGCAAAGAAGAAAAAAGGGTCTTTGTTGGCTTTAAACTCCAGCAGTCATTGACGATTGATCTCCCGCTTGATAGCGTCATCACGTCAAAGGTCATGTCGGCGTTGGGAACCGCCTGGCCTGAATTGGAAGTGAAAATCTACTTTGTCAAAAAGGATACGCACGATGTCAATCTGCAAATTCTGGAATCGGCCGTAAAGGATGCTCGCGAAAAAGCAGAGGTCATTGCCGGCACGCTGGGGCGAAAGTTAGGAGGCATTGTCAATGTCGATTATTCGAAACGCCGTCTGGATGTCAGTTTCCGCGAAGAAAGGGATTACTGTAGGGTTGGTGTGTTTGAAGATGCAGGCTCCATTGACTACACTCCCGAGGATATCGAAGCCGGCGATACCGTAGAGACCGTCTGGTATTTGGAGTAGGGTAGGTGAAATATCGGGGACCTGAAAAGGCCCCGTTTACCTTCCTGGTCACGAAAATCTTCAAGATATGCTTTGAAAAGCATATTTTATACCCCGGGTTAGGTGTTCCTTGGTTTTTTACCTATATTTCCAAGTGTAAGATTAACCTTAAACCACTATTGATTATGTCCGAATATTCCGAAAAAATGAACAAGGCCATCGAGGCCACCGAACGTGAATTTTCCAAGATCCGTGCCGGCCAGGCATCGCCCGCCATCCTCAACGATGTGCGCATCGACTACTACGGCACCCCGACCCCGATTTCCCAGGTGGCGAAGGTCTCCGTTCCCGAACCGCGCATGCTGCTCGTCTCCCCGTGGGAAAAGACGATGGTCGACCCGATTGAAAAGGCGATTCTCGCTGCAAACATCGGCCTTACCCCGATGAAGGACGGCAACTGCATCCGCGTGACGCTCCCGATCCTCACGACGGAACGCCGCCAGGAACTCGCCAAGCTCGCCCGCAAGCATGCCGAGGAAGGCCGCGTGGCCATCCGCAACATCCGCCGCGACGCAAACGATGCCCTCAAGAAGAACAAGGAACTGCCGGAAGACGAAGTCAAGAAGCAGCAGGACGAAGTCCAGAAGGCGACCGACAAGGCCATCGCCGAAATCGACCGTCTGCTCGCCGAAAAGGAAGCGGACATCCTCAAGGTGTAGTCCGGGGCTTGCGTGGCAAATCAGCTTAGACATGTCGCCATCATCATGGATGGCAACGGACGCTGGGCTCGCAGCCGTGGGCTCGAACGTTTCCTGGGGCACCGCAAGGGCACCCAGGCGACCATCGATGCTGTCGAAGTGGGCGTGAACCTGAAACTCGAACACATGACGCTGTACGTGTTCAGTTCCGAGAATTGGGGCCGCCCTTCCAAGGAAGTGGATTACCTGATGAACCTCCTCATCGAGATGGTGGTGAAGGAAATCCCCGACCTCATGGAAAAAAACGTGAAGCTCAAGGTCATCGGCAACATGAACCGCCTCCCCGACAAGCCGCGAGCGTCCCTCCAGTCCGCTATCGACAAGACGGCGAACAATACGGGCATGCAGCTGAACCTCGCCATCTCCTATGGCGGCAGGCAGGAAATCGTGGATGCTGCGAAGTCCATTGCCGAACAGGTTGCCGCGGGCATGCTCAAGCCCGAGGACATCGACGAGAATTTATTTGCAAAGAATTTGTATTTGAAGGGAGCTCCCGACCCAGATCTGGTTATCCGTACGGGCGGCGAGTTCAGGCTTTCGAACTACCTGCTTTGGCAGGCCGCCTACAGCGAATTCTATGTGACGGATACGCTGTGGCCCGACTTTACCCAAGAAGAATTTTTGAAGGCTGTGGAGTTCTACAAGACGCGTCAGCGTAGATTTGGGAAGGTTCTTGATGAATAACTTGGCTGTTCGTCTCCTGTTTGCGGCGGTGGCTATTCCCGTCGCTCTTTTTTGTATTTGGTTCGGCGACTACACTCGCATTTTCCTGATGTGCTTCCTGGGTGGCGTTGGCGCCTGGGAATGGGCGAAGATGGTGGGGAAGATGTACAAGGGGCCGGATATGCGCTACCTCTCGCTGGCGTCTGCCGTGGCGCTCATGCTGGCGTGGGTGTTTTCCAAGGGTGGCTTCTTTGGCAGTGCCGCGGTGCCTGCGATTATGGGCCCTACGGTAGTCATTATTCTTGGCATCTATATCGCGATTGGCTTTGCTAAGGTTGATATCGCTAATCTCTTCCCCTGGCTCGTGCTGCACCTCGGAGCGCCGCTGTATCTTGGGCTGTGGGGCGGCGTGAGCGTCCTTCTGCTGGGTTCCGGCCAGGGCTTTGAACATTGCTATGCGTTCCTGCTGGTGCTTTTGTCCATGTGGATCTGCGATTCCGTGGCGTACTTCTTCGGGAAGTTTGCTGCGGGCAGGGGCCCGTTCGGCAGGCATGCGTTCGCTCCTTCGATTAGCCCCAAGAAGACTTGGGAAGGCTCGATTGCGGGAACAATCACCACGGTTGCCTTTGTTGCGTACACGGCGCCTTTTGCCCTTGCGAATTTCGATGTGCAGATTACGCTTCCGCTGGGGGCTGCGCTGGGTCTGTTGATTGCTGCCGCTGGCCAGGCGGGCGACCTGCTGATGAGCGCACTCAAGCGCTGGAGCGGGACAAAGGATTCCGGCACGATTTTCGTCGGTCATGGCGGCGTGCTCGACCGTTTTGATTCGTTCTTCCTTGCAGCTCCGACTCTTTACTTGGTCCTGGAATTCTTGCAGAAGATTTTGTAGGAACCCTACTTTTTAATTTGATTCACCCCCTCCCTTTTTAGGGGAGGGGGCTATTTTTTTGGCTACTTTTTCTTGTTGTATTCTTCCATATAAATCGCAAGATAGTCTATGACGCCTGACTCGGCTCCTTTAACGGGAATGTAGCGCAAGTTGTTCTGTTCGTCTGCGATAATGGCAAGGCCTGCGATGTAGTTTATCCAGTGATAGTCTTCGTAATACTTGAGGGCGACCTTTTTCTCGGAGCCGAACACGGCAAGCGGCATCACCAAGATGTCGTGTGAAACCATGATGCTCACGCGCTTCCATTTGGATAGGTTCTTGAGGATGACGGTTTGCATGAATTCCTGTGCGCGCGGCTCCAGTTCATAGAGTGCATCGGCATACGGCTCGCCATACGCCCAGTGCGACATGAGTTCCACGGAACCACCCCTCATTCCGAGATTGGTTCCGTATTGGGCGAGTTCATCGGCCGTGATTTTCAGGAACCAGTTGCCCGTGATGTCGTAATTCGTGATGAGCTTCGGGAGGGTTGCCTCTCCGCGACCTTTCGAGATGTTGTTCGCGGTTTCGTTCGTGCGCACAAATCCCGAGGTGATGTAGCTGAATTCCTCGTCGCTCTTGAGCGTAGCCCCCAAATCTTGTGCCATCTTGATGCCGTTCGCGGTGAGTTCCGTTTCGATGGTTACGGCGTCCTCGCGTTCGGAATGGCGGATGATGAATACGGCCTTTTCCGTGGGGGCGAGGCTGTGGTACACATCGGCGACCGTCGCGAAGCCGTCCTTGTCGAGCGTGACTTCTGTGACAGGCACTGCAGACGAAGGAGCCGGTGTGGACGAAGATGCCGGCGACGACATTGACGGGCTTGATTTTTGATCTGCGGAAGAAGCCGGTTCCCCGTTTTCCGACGAAGTCGTTTTGTGGCTATGCGATGTAGCGTGGCCATGCGATGTAGCTGCCGAAGAGCTCGACTCCGTAGACGGAGAACTGACGGAATCGGCTGGTTTGGAATCGGTTGATTCCGCCGAACCGGTTGAATTGGCAGATTCAGCCGGTTCGGCCGCGGATTCCGGCTGAACAGAAGATTCAGAAGAAGCCGGCAGATTGTCTTCGCCTGCAGAAGTAGACGACGAAGAATCGTCACAAGCGGCGAGCAAAGCAAACAGCGCCGAGAATGCAAGCGCTGTGGCTGCCGGGAATGCACGGGATGCGCCGAACATGGATTTGCGCATTACGAGCCCCACTGGTATTCGCCCGCTTCGTAAACAGGGTTTTCCCCGTTGAACCCGCGCGGGCGCTTGATTTTGTCGTCAAACACGGTCTTGTTGAAAATGCGGAAGTCCCCGCGTTCGTAGCTCTGGAACGAGATGTGGCAGAAAATCGGCCCTGCCGGCATGTACTCGCTGTAGCCCATGTCGCGCTTGCCCGAGGTGTAGAGGTAGTTGAAATATTTGCCGTTCAAAACGATGTGGAGCCCGATATTGCCGACGGTGAACCAGCGGCCCTTCGCAAGAATGTTCTCATGGTGGGTGTCGTCATAATCCATCACCACGAATTCGGCATCGCCGCTCTTGTCCAAGTGGAAACGGTACTTGTGGTTACCGCCGCAGCAACGGCCGTCGAAGAACCACGTGTATCCGCTTTCGGCGGCAATACGCGGGTCGCGTACGCTTGTGTCGGGGTGCATGAGTTGTTCGTCGGTCACGAGGCGTTCGGGTTCCACGGCTGCAATCAGTTCGGCCAAAGTTTTTGGATTGGAGGCCGAAGTGAGCGTCACTTTGTTCTTCGCTTCGCTCATGGCGCGACGGTACAGGCGGTATGGAATGCCGTCATCGCTGATCATCGTCATTTCGTCCTGACTGAACACATAGTATGCGTATGTCTTGGTGCCGCTCTTGGTGACCACGTTGAAACTGCGGTTGTTGAGTGTGTACCACTGGCCCGAAACGTTCGGGAAGCCGGAGACGGCCGCATTGCCGTCGTCGGCGATGACTACGGTGTAATCGTCGCTAATCCAGGCTTCGTCTGCAGCGGTAATCAGGCGGCAATCACGGTTTTTGTCGCCCTGACAAGCTGCCGCAGCAGGGTTTGCCGCCTCGCAGGGGCTGACCATCCCTGGCCGAAGTTCGCTAGACATGCCGATTCTGAAGCCCATGTCGGCGGCGCCATCGCGGCTGCGGATGGCGCGGCGGCTTACGCGGGCGAATTCAGCGGGTTCGCCGTAGCTGCCGCCGCGGCGTGTCTTGTTGCCCGATCCGGTAAGTTGAACGGGGTCCACTTTATCGCCCGAGGTATAGCCCACGAGCCAGTCGTACACCCATTCCCAGGAATTTCCACTCATATCATAGAGCCCGAGTTTGTTCGGATTCTTGGTGGCCACGTCGTGCGCCTTACCTCCGCTGTTCTCGGAATACCATGCCACATCATCGGCCGTGTTGCTGCCCGAGAACTTGAACTTGTCGGCGACACCGTCCTTGCCGCCACGTGCAGCGAACTCCCATTCGGCATCCGTCAACAGCCGGTATTGATGCCCCGTAAGTTGGCCTAGCTTGCAAGCAAAACCGTTTGCATCGAACCAGCTCACACCGATTTTGGGCGCCTTGTCCGATTCCCAAGCGTTCTTCTTGCCGCCCATCACGGCGTTCCACTGCGCGATCGTCACTTCGGTCGGCGCAATGTGATAATCGCTCACCGTCACCATGTGCGAAGGGGTCTCGTAAATCTTGTCTTGTTCGGCGCAGTTGTCGCAGCCGCGCGTGTATGTACCGCCCGGCACATACACCATGTTGAATACGACCCCGTTTACTGTATCGGCGAAATTGGCCGGAGATACGTAAGTGAATGGGGTTGTACTGGACGAAGTCGTTTGAGTGGCGCCACCACTCGAAGTCGCTTCGGCTCCAGGCGTAGCAGAAGTGCCTCCGGAACTATTTGCCGAATTGCTTACTTTATCTGTGCTGCTTGGCTTGCTGGAATCATTTGAATTCGCAGCAGAACTAGGCGAAGAGTCATCCGGAGATGTCTTGCTGACTGAAGACCCTGTAGAATCCTGAGGATCCGAGGACTTGCCTTCGGGATTTTCTGTATCGCCCGCGCTGGACGATAAACCGAGCTCCGGTGCAGAAACGTCGCTTTCCGACGATTCCGAGCACCCCGAAAAAACACAGGCTGCGCACAAGGACGCAGCCAGGACGTATAAAGAATATACCCGCATAATGCGACTCCAAACCACAATAACCTGTTATTAATATAGATTGAAATTTTTGTTTGGAATGTAAAATTTTATAATGATTGGGAATAAATAATGCTATCTTTGGGTAAAAAGAGGCTTTAATCATGAAAAACGTCGTTCTTCTCGGTGCTACCGGCTCTATCGGCACTTCCAGTGTCGATGTCATTTTGCAACATTCCGACATTTTTAAGCTTTATGCGGTCGCCGCGAACAGCAGCGTCGACAAGGTCGCCGAACTCGTGCGCAAGTTCAAGGTGGAACGCGTGTGCATGTTCAACGAGGCTGCCGCGAAGGAACTCGAGAAGGTCCTCGGCATGCCTGTGCTTGCCGGTATGGACGGCCTTTGTGAGCTCGCTGCCGACCCAAAGGCCGACATCATCATCAACGCCTTGATGGGTGCTGTGGGCTGCCTCCCGACCATCACCGCCATTGAACATGGCAAGCATGTGGCGCTCGCCAACAAGGAAACGATGGTCATGGCGGGCCCGGTCATTTGGGACAAGCTTGCCGAAAATCCGAAATCCTTCATTACGCCGATCGATTCCGAGCATAGCGCCATTTTCCAGTGCCTTTCCGGCCGCCCTGAAAAGGAAGTCGAATTCCTCGAGATTACGGCCTCCGGTGGACCGTTCCGTGAATGGCCTATCGAGAAGTTTGAATCCATCACTGTTGCCGATGCTCTCAATCATCCGGTGTGGAGCATGGGTAAGAAGATTACCATCGATTCCGCGTCAATGATGAACAAGGGCCTCGAAGTCCTGGAAGCGCACTTCTTGTTCCATATTCCCTATGAACAGATCAAGGTTGTCGTACACCCGCAGTCCATGGTGCATTCGCTGGTGCAGTTCCGCGACGGTTCCCTGATGGCGCAGCTCGGCGCTCCCGACATGCGCATCCCCATCCAGGTGGCGCTCACGTGGCCCGACCGCTTGCCGCTCGAGACCAAGCGCCTCGACCTGCCAACGCTCCAGAAGCTCACCTTCTTCGAGCCGGACTTTAACAAGTTCCGCTGCCTCGCCCTTGCTTTCGAAGCCGGCCGCCGTGGCGGTATCGTGCCTGCGATGATGAATGCGGCAAACGAAGTCCTCGTAGACCGATTCCTCAAGGGAAACCTCAAGTTCACCGACATCCCGAAGCATGTGGAAACCATCATGGCGGGCGCCCCCACCGTGACGGGGCACCTCTCGCTTGACCAAGTGCTCGAGGCCGATGCCGAAGCCCGTCGGCTGACAGAAGCCTTGATCAAGTAATTCCATTTTGTATAAAAAAAACGGCCCAGCGAAGGACTTTCGCTGGGTTTCGTTTTGAATCTAAAGCATCTAGATTAGATAAACATCATCGTGTTGAGCTTGGCCCGGTATTTCCAGGTGAGCTCGTGCTTGGGACCCAAGACACCGAACAAGGTAAGCATTGCCTTCTTGGCGGCCGAATCGTTCCATTCGGGGGCTTCCACATACAGGTTCAGGAATGCCTGCAAGGCGCTTTCGAAATCTTCGGCGCAGGCGAGCTTGCATGCTTCGTGGTAGACGACGGCTTCCTTGCCCTGCACATCTTGCTTGGCCGCTTCGGCGTGGAAGTCCAGGAGCTCCAGCAGCGATTTGGCTTCGCGGTACTGGTCGTCGCCTTCGTTGAATTTGGAAAGAACATCCTTCGCCTTTTCCGTATCGCCCATGCCGAGACTGGCCTTGGCCCAGAGCAACTTCAGTTTCTTGTCGTCGGGGGTCTTGGCGAGCGCTTCGTCGAGCAGGGGAATCGCTTCATCGAACTGCTTTGCGGCGATAGCCTCTTCGATGGCGTTCTGCATACGGGCTTCGTCGCTCACGTAATACTTTTCGAGACGCTTCTTGAGGTCTGCTTCGGAGAGGACTCCTTGGAACACGTCGGCAATCTGTCCCTTGTCCACGATGTGGATTTCGGGCACCGAGCGCACGCGGAACATCTGGATGAGTTGCATGTTCTCGCGCTCGTCGCAGCTCACAACGCCGAGGGTGAAGTCCATGCTGGTGGAAAGCTTTCCCAACAACTGGGAGTAAGGTGCGCAGTCGGGGTATTCTGCAGAGGAGAAAAGCACCGCCACGGCGCGGGATTCGGATGCCTTGATGATTTCGGATTCGAAGTTTTCTGCGGTAATCTGTACTATTTTGGCCATATTTCAAATGTAGCAAATGTCTGATTTGTTATATTTTTATTATATGAGTAAGTGCCCTTTTTGCAATGCGGACGTGGTGGACATCAAGATCCACACATTGGATTTGAGAATATGCCCCAAGTGCTTTTCCACGTTTTTTCCGTGTAACCAGACGACGTCTTTCCGTGGCGAACTCGGAGACAAGACTCGCGAACTTTGGCTCAAGGCTCTCAAGGCAAAGCAACTCGCAGCCATGCCCGATTCGGCGAAGTGCATCGACCACGGTGAACCGCTTGTCCAGGGGAAACTGCCCGACTATGGTTACGATGGCCTGGTGACATCTTGCTGCCAGATGTTCCACCTGACTCCCGAACTGACGATTCGCCTGCTCGAACACACCTTGGAGCATCCGTTCCAGGCGCCCGCGAAGCAGGGCAAGCATCATTTCTTCTTTATCCGTTTGCTCGACAAGATTATTTCGAAGGGGATGGGCGAGGCACAGCCCGAAGAGGATCCCCTGGACCTTATACAGTACAACATGTTCTTTAAGCCCATTTTGGAACCATCTGAAAAATGAGAAAGACGTATACCATTCTTGGTGTTATTGCCGTTATCGTTTTAGTTGTCTATTCGCTGATTCCGGACTCGTTCTTTGTAGAAAGTGTATATCCTGCGGAGGAGGGGGTGTTCGTCACGAACTATGACGACAGGGCCGATGGCGGTTTTTCGAATGCCTCGCTCAAAATGGGGGATTCCTCCATGACATTCGAGTGCACGCTGGGGACGGACTCGACTGTTCCCGCCTGGTGTGGCATGCTCTGGAATTTCGACCCGGATACGCTCAAGGCTTTCCGGAACTGGATTTTTGTTGATTCTATGATTTTTGATGTGGAAACCTCCGGCACGGACGAGATTCTCGTGAAGCTTTGGGCCTACGATCCCGACGTGACCGACCTGAAGAAACCGAAGACCTTCCGCCTGCTGATGAAGGAAGTGAAGGTGTCGGGGGGCCGCGAGCGCATCGTCGTCCCGATGGAACAGTTCTATACGCCCGATTTCTGGTACGAGGACGCCCATGTCGACAAGGAACTGAACAAGAGGCACCAGGAATCCATGGCCCGCGTGGAAATCGCTCCGGGCTGGAACCAGCCGCGCGGCAAGACGTTCTCCATCGTTTTCCACGAGGTTTCCGCAAAGGGGCTCAGCAATTTCTGGTTTGGGGCGGTACTTTTCGCCTTTTTGGGAATAACCATTGTCGCGGTAGGCTTCCGCCACCATAAGAAGAATGAAGACAAGGAAGATTAGGGTCATTTCGGCTGGTGCGTTTGTCGTGCTTCTAGGTGCGTGGACAGCCCTGTTCTGCACGTTCAAGGACAATTCTCTGCTCTTTTTCCCGGGCCTTCCTTATGAGACCTACGCTTTGACGGACGCCCCTTCCGGCGGCTACTCGACTTCCGACATCTCGTTGCACGGCGATACGATATCGGCGAAGGTGAATATCCGTTCGGGCATGGCGTACCCCTATGCAGGTATCGGCGTGAACCTGATGTCCGTGGATCACCGTCCCGCTGCTTCGCAGTTCGATTTCTCGAAGTTCGACACGATTGCAGTCAGCGCATCTGCCGGCCGCATGAAGTCGCTGACTTTGCGCATATTGACGGACGACCCGCAGTACACGCGCGAGGGGGAATACCTGAGCTACCGTCCTTTGCTGGCTACGGTGCCTGTATCGCCGCAGGCTAGCGAAACAAAGCTTCCGCTGTCTTCCTTTGCCGTTCCTGAACGCTGGCTTGTGATGAACGGCCTGGACCATGATGACGGCTTTACGTACTGGAACAGGGCTGTGTTTTTCGAAATATCCAATGGCGAGGGAGCCCTGCGCGGCATTCCCGACGAGTTCGAGATTTATTCTATCCGCATGTACGGGCTAAATCGTGGATTTGTAAACGCCATGTACACGGTATTGGCTTTTATCATTGCTGCATTCCTGATTTCGCAGGTCCTTGCCGGTCGCGAAGGCTCTCGTAAGAAGAAGGACGAGAAGGAAAAGGTGGTCAAGAATCAGCTTGCCGAGGCGGCGAAACTGCTCAGGACGACGGACCGTTCCATCGCAGAAATTGCGATAGCCGTGGGCGAAAAGAACGTTTCCGCTTTCGAGCGCAAGTTCCGCAAGGAATTCGGGAAAAAACCTTTGGCATACAGGAGGGAGAATGCCTAGAATTTGGACTGTTGACCGCATTATGCGGCTCATGATGTTTGCTGCTGTTTTTGTAGTGATCGTGGGGACCGCTTATTGTTTGAGAAACGTGCTTTTCCCGTTTTTTGCGGCCTTTTTGCTTGCCTATATTGTCGATCCGCTGGTAAACCGCCTCCAGGTCAAGGTGAAGCACAGGATTGTCGCCGTGCTGATTGTCATATCTGGCGGTGCGCTCATTTTGTCGGGCTGCATGCTCATTTTCGTGCCGAAGGTCATCAACGAAGTGCAGTACCTGGGTTCGCTGCTGGTGAGGATGTTCAACGATTCCGCCTGGTCCGACCGCATCGCGTCTTATATTCCGACAGACATCTGGGAATTCGTCAGGGAATCCGCCGGTTGGGAAAAGATCGGTGCCGCACTCCAGAATTTTGATTCCTGGGAAAGCATCGGAAATCTGGTGTCGAAGATTCTTCCGGGCGCTTGGGGAGTCGTATCGAAAACGGTGACGATTATTCTGGGCTTTTCGACATTCGCCTTGATGTTCCTTTACCTTGTCTTTATTATGCTCGACATGCCGAAGCTCCGCAGCGGTGTTGCAAGCCTTATTCCCAAGCGCTATCAGGAAGATGCATTCGAAATGGCCCACGAAGTGGACCGCTTCATGGGCAACTATTTCCGCGCACAGTCCATTGTCGCGTTGTCCGTGGGAGTGCTTTATGCCATAGGCTTCAGTATTATGGGGCTTCCCATGGGAATCGTGTTCGGCCTGTTCTCCGGTGCGCTCAACATGGTGCCTTATTTGCAGCTCACGAGCATCCCGCTGGCGCTTGTTCTGTCGGTCGTATACTCGTTAGATTCGGGAATGCCCCTTTGGCAGGTCGCGATAATCGTCCTCCTCATTTACCTTGTCGTGCAGATTATTCAAGATCTTTTCTTGGTTCCGCACATCGTCGGAAAGTCGATGAACCTGCCTCCCGTGGGCATTTTGCTGTCCCTCTCAATATGGGGTAAGTTGTTGGGGTTCTTAGGGTTACTAGTAGCTGTGCCCTTCACTTGCTTGTGTCTTGTGTTCATTCGCAAGGTGCAAAAAAAGTCCGAAGCGATGCATGCGGAATCGGTCGGACCTCACCCCGAGGCTTGATTTTAAAAGGGCTCAGACGATATTTTTTTTGAAAAAATCTACTCGGTACGAAAAAAAAAAGGTATAATATCACCATACTTTTCTTAAACCTAACTCAAGGAGTTGAAAATGAACAAACAAGATCTCATCGAAGCCATTCTCGCTAACAAGGAAGCTGGTTTTGAATCCAAGGCTGCCGCTGGCCGCGCTGTTGATGCCGTTCTCGACGGTATCGCCGCTGGTATCAAGAAGGACGGCAACGTCCAGCTGATCGGCTTCGGCACCTTCTCTGTCAAGTCTCGCGCTGCCCGTACCGGCCGCAACCCGCAGACTGGCGCTACCATCAAGATCAAGGCTTCCAAGACCGTCGGCTTCAAGGCTGGTGCAGCTCTCAAGGCTGACGCTGCTAAGAGCAAGGCCAAGAAGTAATCTTGTTCTAAACAAGGTTTTTCAAAGGGACTACCTCCACAGGTAGTCCCTATTTAATTTGTATAGAATTGAATTTTTCTTTTTTTTATTATAATTATAGAAGGGTAGGACATTAACCGAAAGGAGATTTCGTTATGGTCAAAAAAATTATTTTTCTCATGTTATTGAGCGTTATGGCTTTTTCTGCATGCGAAGGAAGCCGTTCGTCATCCGCTCATGATGATGATTGTGAGGAAAATGCTGCAAATTGCCAGGTGGAAGATGTCGGCGGCGATGGTGCTGCTGCCCAGTAACTTTTCCATTTTTTGAAAAAATCCCATTGCAGAAACGTGTTCCTTATTCTATATTTGCGCAAGTTTGAACCTTGCTCAACTAGACAGGAATAGATGACGCAAAATCTTGTAATGTCGAAGTCCCCCTCTTGCGCAACCAGTGGAATTCCCCACGCAGCGGTTGCCGCTTTCGGATTTGTTGATATTTGCAAGGATAATTGTTTTGATTTTGCTGGACCATTTGGTTCAGCATTTTTTTTAGAGTTTAATAATTAGTCAAACGGAGAAAACAAAATGAAGATTGAAGGCATCGACAAAGTCCTTATCATCGGTTCCGGCCCGATTGTGATCGGTCAGGCTTGCGAATTCGACTATTCCGGCACCCAGGCTTGTAAGGCCCTGCGCGAACAGGGTTACAAGATCGTGCTCGTGAACTCTAACCCGGCTACTATCATGACCGACCCGGTCATGGCCGATGCCACTTACATCGAACCGCTCAACGTGGCCCGCCTCACCCAGATTATCGAGAAGGAACGCCCGCAGGCTTTGCTCCCGAACTTGGGCGGCCAGACCGGCTTGAACCTCGCTTGCGCTTTGAACAAGGCCGGCGTGCTCGACAAGTACGGCGTGAAGGTCATCGGTGTGAACCTCGACGCTATCGAACGCGGCGAAGACCGTGAAGTCTTCAAGGAAACCATGCAGAAGCTCGGTATCGAGACTCCGCGCTCCGGCATCTGCCACTCTGTGGAAGAAGCCGAAAAGATCGTGGCCGAAATCGGTTACCCGGTCGTCGTTCGCCCGGCATACACCATGGGCGGTGCAGGCGGCGGTTTCTGCTACAACGTGGAAGAACTCCGCACCATTTGCTCCAACGGTCTTGAACTCTCGATGACGCACCAGTGCCTTATCGAAGAATCCATCCTCGGTTGGGAAGAACTCGAAGTCGAAGTGGTCCGCGATTCCAAGAACCAGATGATCGCCATCTGCTTCATTGAAAACATTGACCCGGTGGGCGTGCATACCGGCGACTCCTTCTGCGCAGCCCCGTTCCTCACCATCGATAAGGCCCTCGAAGAACGCCTCAAGCGCGATGCCTTCAAGATTGTGGAATCCATCGGCGTGATTGGCGGTACCAATGTCCAGTTCGCTCACGATCCGAAGACGGGCCGCGTGGTGATCATCGAAATCAACCCGCGTACCTCTCGCTCCTCCGCTCTTGCTTCCAAGGCTACCGGTTTCCCGATCGCTCTCGTTTCTGCAAAGCTCGCTGCCGGCCTTACCCTCGACCAGATTCCGTACTGGCGCGATGGCTCCCTCGAAAAATACACCCCGAGCGGAGACTACGTTGTGCTCAAGTTCGCTCGCTGGGCTTTCGAAAAGTTCCGCGGCGTGGACGACTGCCTCGGCACCCAGATGAAGGCCGTGGGCGAAGTCATGGCTATCGGCAAGACCTACAAGGAAACCCTCCAGAAGGCTATCCGCGGTCTCGAAAACGGTCGCTCCGGCCTCGGCTTTGCGAAGGACTTCAACAAGAAGAGCAAGGAAGAACTCCTTGAAATGATGAAGACCGCTTCTTCTGAACGTCACTTCCAGATGTACGAAGCCCTCCGTAAGGGTGCTACCGACGAAGAAATCTTCGCCGCCACCTACGAAAAGGCCTACTTCGTGCAGCAGATGCGCGAACTCGTGGAACTCGAAGAAGAAATGCTCAAGACTCCGGGTCGCCTGCCTGCTGACGAACTCCTCATCAAGGCCAAGAAGGACGGCTTCAGCGACAAGTACATCGCCAAGATCCTCGGCATCCGCGAAAAGGACGTGCGCAAGAAGCGCACCGAACTCGGCGTGGTCGAAGGCTGGTGTGCCGTGCCGGTGAGCGGTGTGGAAAACCAGTTCTACTACTACAGCACCTACAACTGCAAGGACGAATCTACCGCTACGGACAACGCCAAGAAGATCATGATTCTCGGTGGTGGCCCGAACAGAATCGGTCAGGGTATCGAATTCGACTACTGCTGCTGCCACGCTGCAATGGCTCTCCGCGAAATGGGTTACGAAACCATCATGGTGAACTGCAACCCCGAAACGGTTTCTACCGACTACGATACTTCTGACAAGCTGTACTTCGAACCGGTCAGCCTCGAAGACGTGCTCCAGATTTACCACAAGGAAAAGCCGGCTGGCGTGATCGTGCAGTTCGGTGGCCAGACTCCGCTGAACATTGCCCGCGCTTTGAGCGACGAAGGCGTCAAGATTCTCGGTACGAGCATCGACTCCATCGACATCGCCGAAGACCGCGACTTGTTCCGCAAGATGATGGATAACCTCGGCATCCCGATGCCGGAAAGCGGCATGGCCACGAACATCGACGAAGCCCTTGCTTGCGTCAAGCAGATCGGTGGCTACCCGGTGATGATCCGTCCGAGCTTCGTGCTTGGCGGCCGCGGCATGGAAGTCATCTACGATGAAGCCATGCTCCGCGAATATGTGGCCAAGGCTGTCGGCGTGACCCCGGATCGTCCGCTCCTCATCGACCGCTTTCTCCACAACGCTTTGGAATGCGAAGCCGACGCCCTCTCTGACGGCGAACACGTTTACATCCCGTCTGTGATGGAACACGTCGAACTTGCCGGTGTCCACTCCGGTGACTCCGCCTGCATCATCCCGCCGGTGACCATCACGAAGGAAAACTTGGCAACCATCAAGGATTACACCAGGAAGATTGCCGAAGCCCTCCACGTTTGCGGCCTCATGAACATGCAGTACGCTATCGAAGACGGCAAGGTGTTCGTCCTCGAAGCCAACCCGCGCGCCTCCCGCACGGTGCCTCTGGTATCCAAGGTTTGTAACACGCAGATGGCCCGCCTCGCAACCCGCCTGATGCTCGGTGCCAAGCTCGAAGACCTGAAGCTCAAGGACAAGAAGTTCAACCACCATGGTGCCAAGGAAGCTGTGTTCCCGTTCGACAAGTTCCCGAAGGTGGACCCGGTTCTCGGCCCCGAAATGCGCTCCACTGGCGAAGTGCTCGGCCTTTCCGACGACTACGCCCTCGCTTACTACAAGAGCCAGGAAGCCGCTGGATCCTTCCTCCCGAACGAAGGCGCTGTGCTCATCAGCCTTTCTGACAAGGTGAACCTCTCCGAACAGGCCATCGAAATCGGTAAGGAATTCCAGAAGCTCGGCTTCAAGATTTACGCTACCGAAGGTACCGCCAAGTTCTACGAAGCCGCCGGTGTCAAGTGCGAAGTGGTGAACAAGATTGCTGAAGGCCGCCCGAATGTTCTCGATATCATCTTGAACAAGCAGGTGAACCTCATCATCAACACGCCGTGGGCAAAGCGCGACGCCATCAAGGACGAAAGCGCCATCCGCAAGGCCGCCATCAAGTACAAGGTCCCGTACATCACGACCCTCGCCGGTGCCTACAACACCGTTAAGGGCATCGCCGCTGCAAGGAACGGACATGGCGCTGTGAAGTCGCTGCAGGAATACCACGCCTCTATTGAAGAGATCTAATCGCCGTCAGCGGTGAACAATCACCGCAAAACCCGCTGTTGTCATTGCGAGGCCGAAGGCCGCGGCAATCTCTAACAGGCATCAAAAAATTAAAGACCACAGCAGCTACGCTGTGGCCTTTTTTTTATGAAACGGAAAAAATCGTATATGCAACGCCCAATCCGATGAAAAACGAAAAAATCCAAGAAAATGTGTGAATGAAGTGGTTCGTCCCGATGGAAGATGTTATATTGCTGATGAGATAAGGGATGGGTATTATGAAGGATTTGTATGGAAAAGAGTTTCGATTTGAAAAATTTTTATTCTCATGATACGAATGTCTATAATCTTCAGAACTTTGAACCGCAAATTGTCGACGCTGAATACCTGCGCAATCTCGGTGTGAAATCGGTCCCGTCCGAGGCTACGCTGCAGGGGCTTATCAAGGGCTCAAAGCTTTTCATGGATCGCATCAAGAACAGAACGGTCATCCCTGTTTCAAAGTTGACGCTTGAAAATATCGATCCGGATAAGGTCGAGACCGAAATCCACAACTATACAGGCCGTTGCCCCACGCTCACGTTCGAAATCAATCCTATTCGCGGCTGCAATGTCGGTTGCCAGTATTGCCTTGTGACCGACGGCGTACACGAACAGCACCTGGTTGCATACGAGAATTACCACTTGTACGTGCGCAAACTGCTGGAAGAGATGAACGGCACCCCGACTCGCCCCGTGACGGAAGAAGATATTCACAAGAAGAATGTCTTGCTACAGGATTTGGCGACCGCCATCGAAGAGGCTCCCGAGCGCAAGAAAGAAATCGAATCAAAGATTGTCGAAATCAGCCGTGGCAAGAACTGGAACCATTATTACTATTTCTCGCCCAAGACGGAAGCCTTCCAAGAACCGACGGTGCAGACGGGAATCGCTCACCGCATTCTCAAGGAATTCATTGCGCACTTTGAAAAGTATCCGGATTCCAATGCAAGGCTTTTTATCGCGTCGAAGTCTGGTCCCAAGCATTTGCTTTACGAGTACGAAGGCGAAACGATCCTGGACCTGTTCGAAAAGCTCAAGGGCAAAATGCAGTTCAATACGAGCGTATCCATTATGCCCAAGGAATTCCGCGACTTGCTGGAACCTTACGCAGCCCCTATCGAGGAACGCTTGCAGTCGGTCAAGCTCTGCCAGGAACGCGGCATTCAGGCGAATTCGGCGCTGATCCAGCCTATCGTGATGCCGTACCTTACCGATGAACATATCAAGGATTTTTTTGACAAACTGCATGCGGTGGGAATTGTGAACTACAAGCCGGAATTCCTGACGGCGTGCATGGAGAACCTCGCTATGCTGGGCCAATGGCTCGGACATTTCGACAAGAACCTGGAACGCGAGCTTTACGAGATTTATATCAAGCCCGACAATGCCGACCACCGCAAACAGCGCGGACGTACCGCTCCTGAAAGGGATTTGTGCATCAAGAGCATCGAGAAGATGATGGCGTACACGCAGACGCTTGGCATGACGACAAGCATTTGTTTCTGGGTCCGCAAGCAGCTGCGCATTTCCACTTCGCTGATTCCGATTGTCAATGCGAACGGATTCCAGTGCCTGGGCTACCAGTCCAAGCTTTTTGCCAAATAGGGGGCAGTCGTGAATAAAACTTGCTCCGAAACTTGTCGGGAACTGTACCACGACAGGGAAGACTATTATCTCCGCTGGTACCACGAGCGGCCTATCATCATTACGCCCGAGCGGACTGCCGAAATTCGCGAAATGCACCGTGTGCTATACAAGTGCATCGAGTACATGGCGTACCATTATGCTGAATTCGTCGACAAGTACATGCCGCTTTCGCCCAAAGAAATGGAGATACTTGCTTACCAGAGTCGCTATGCCTTCAAGGCGGGCGCTTACCGTCCCGATTACCTTATTACCGAAGACGGAAAGCTAAAGCTCTGCGAAATCACCTCGCGCTTTTTTGCTCATGGGATATTCATGTCGTACTATTCGGAGGCGGCGGCAGACAAGTTTATCGCCAAATTTCCGGGTGCGCACCGCGAAAGTCGATACGAAGAGATGATTCGCTACATGCTCGAAATTGTCGGTGACAAGCAGAAAATGTTTGTCCTGAAAAGCTCCGACAAGACTTCTGAAATCGCGCTCTACAAGCCCTTCTATGAAAGCATGGGCAAGACCGTCACCATTTACGAAGCAAACGAGGTCGAGCCGAATATCGACAACTGGAAGGGCAATTTTGTCATTAGCGCATTGAACCAGAACGATATCCTCAGTTATTCCATGGATACCATCAAGGCGATGATTGATTCTGGAATGTACAATGATTTCCGCACCATCTTTTTGGCGCACGACAAGCGTTTTATGAGGATGTGGTTCGAAGACGACTTTACCGATCGCTTTTTGACAAAAGAAGAGGCAGCGTTAATTCGCACACATTCCATCGAGACGATTGTCTGTGCCGAGCAGGGGGCTGCGCCAGCGCTTGCTGACGCCTATGCGCACAAGGACCGCTACATTCTCAAGCACTACTGCCTTGGAAAAAGCGAAAAGGTCTTTGCCGGCCCGCTGACCTCCGAAGAAGAATGGAAGAATCTTTTTGATTCTGGGACCGTCGAGGACATGATCATGCAGCCGTTCTTGCAGCAGAGAAAATTCCATACTGTCTGGGAGGGGACCCCGTTCGACGATTTCGTATGTGGCATGATGCTTTGCATGGACGACAAGTTCTACGATTCCGGGATGTTCCGTGCTTCCAGCTGTCCTGTTACAAATAAAGTAGATGACCGAAAGGTGTGCGCAGTCGCTACCGAATGTGAAAATCTTTATCCATACGGAGATGTGCTGTGATTATTGCCGGAAACCAGCCTTACTTTATACCCTATATAGCCTATTGGCAACTCATGAAGGCTTGCGACCTGTTCTTGATTGGCGATGACTATGCGTTTATCAAGCGTGGATGGGTGCAGCGCAACAGAATCTTGCGGCAGGGTAAGCCGGCCTACTTTGGGCTAGAAATCAACGATGTCAGCTGCCACCGGCTTATCAGCCAGACGGAACTGCTGCGAGACGATTTTGCCAGAAAGCTGAAGGAACTTTACCATTGCTACCGTTCGGCGCCTTTCTTTGAAAGGGGTTACGCGTTGATGGAAAGAATTTTCTCGTGCGAGGAAACGAACCTGACGGCGTTCCTAGTGAATTCCATCGAAATCATTCGCGAATATCTTGGAATCAAGACGAAAATGATGTACACGTCGCAATTGGAAGGGAATTGCCAATTCAAGTGCGAACAGCGGATTTTCGACTTTTGCGATAGACTCGGGGGAACGACCTACGTCAATGCCATCGGTGGGCAGTCGCTGTACAAGAAGGACGAATTCGCCGAGCACGGAATCGAATTGAAGTTCATCCATTCGCATTGCCGGCAATACAAACAGTTCGGGAAAAACTTTGTCCCCGGGCTTTCGATACTCGATGTCATTATGTTCAATTCTCGCGAAGAAATTGCGCAGATGCTCGACGAATACACGACGGAATAAAAAAACGCAGGCTCCAAAGAGTCTGCGTTTTTCAAGTTTCCTATGATTGCTTCAGGGCTACTCGCCCTTCGCAATGACAATAAGCGGGCTACTCGCCCTTCGCAATGACAAGGGTTTGGCGATTAGCGCACGACCTTGCGGTCGTCTGCGGTCATGTCGAGGAAGGCCTGGACGGTCATGCTGCCCTTGTCCCCTTCTTTACGACGACGGACAGAAACGACGCCATCGGCCACTTCCTTCTCGCCGACGATCAGTAGGTAAGGCACCTTCTGGAGTTCGCACTGGCGGATCTTGTAGCCGAGCTTTTCGTTGGATTCGTCGACTTCCACGCGGACGCCGGCATTCACGAGTTCCTTCTCAACCTGCTTCGCGTAGTCCACGAACTTCTCGGAAATCGGGAGCACGCGGGCCTGCACCGGAGCGAGCCACAGCGGGAAATCGCCCATGAATTCTTCAATCAAGATGCCGAGGAAGCGTTCGATGGAACCCACGGCGGCGCGGTGCAACATCACCGGAATGTGCTTCGGGTTGTCCTTGCCGACATACTCGGCACCCAGACGCTGCGGGAGGTTGAAGTCCACCTGGATGGTTCCGCACTGCCAGTCACGACCGAGGCTGTCCTTCAGCGTGAATTCGAGCTTCGGGCCGTAGAAGGCACCTTCACCCGGGTTCAGGATGTAGTCGAGGCCAGCGAGCTTCGTGGCTTCGGCGAGGGCGGCTTCAGCCTTGTCCCAGATTTCGTCGGAACCCACGCGCTTTTCCGGGCGGGTGGAGAACTTCACGACGATTTCGTCGAAACCGAAGTCGTGGTAGATTTCCTTCACGAGAGCGCAGAAGTCAGCCACTTCGCTTGCAATCTGGTCTTCGGTACAGAAGATGTGGGCGTCGTCCTGCACAAAGCCGCGCACGCGCATCAGGCCGTGCATCGTACCGGCAGGTTCGTAACGGTGGCACTTACCGAATTCGGCGAGGCGCATCGGAAGGTCACGCCAGCTGCGGAGACCGGTGTTGAAAATCTGAATGTGGCAGGGGCAGTTCATCGGCTTCACGGCCATTTCCACGTCGCCAGCGAGTGTCTTGAACATGTTCTCGTTGTACTTGTCGGCGTGGCCGGACTTGATCCACAAAGTCTTGTTCACGATTTCCGGCGTAATCACTTCGAGGTAGCCACGACGGTCAATCTTTCCGCGGATGTAGTCCTTGAGAGCGTTCACCATCTTGGTGCCCTTCGGATGCCAGAACACCATGCCCGGAGAATGGTCTTCAATGTGGTAGAGGTCCATTTCCTTACCGATCTTGCGGTGGTCGCGCTTTTCGGCTTCTTCGAGGAACTTCAGGTAAGTTTCGAGACCTTCCTTGTCGGCAAAGCAGGTACCGTACACGCGGGTCAGCTGGTCGCTGTTCTGGTCGCCATGCCAGTAAGCTCCCGACATGGAAAGCACCTTGAAATTCTTGAGCTTGCCGGTAGAAGGCACGTGGGGGCCGGCACAGAGGTCTTCAAAGTTCTTGCCCGGTTCGCCAGTCACGTAGAAGCTGAGCGTACCGTCGCTGCCTTCGCGGGCGAGTGCGCGCTGGGCGTTGTCCGTCTTGTACTTGTCGCCTTCGGTGCGCTTCAGGCCATCTTCGGCGCTGACTTCGCAACGGGTAAACGGACGGTCTTCCTTGATGATTTCCTTCATGCGCTTTTCGATGCGCTCGAAATCCGACTGCTGGATCGGGGTCGGTGTCATCAAATCGTAGTAGAAACCCTT
>JAEEGI010005413.1_pt1 | contig 29403 bp, 36 predicted proteins | sample 8958751 | NCBI WGS metagenome assembly JAEEGI01 (sample SAMN16246545, study PRJNA631951) | gut metagenome | biome: gut microbiome; feature: rumen; material: KS-attached | host: Bos | place: Iran: Karaj | collected 2018-10 | reverse complement strand
TTTCTCGATAAAATCAAAGGTAGACAGCTGCTCAGCATGTCCGCGACGGACAACAACCGTAAGCTCGTAGTGAGCCGATTTGGCGCGGTCGGCGGTGTGGACTGCCCAACCATTACGGTCGAGATAGACCCCGCGGCCGCCCGCGTTGATCATAGGCTCGATACAGATGACCATTCCGTCTACGAGATGCGGACCGTGGCCCCTTCTTCCGTAATTCGGAATTCCGGGCTGTTCGTGCATCTCCTTTCCGAGACCGTGGCCTTCAAGCTCACGGACTACGGAGAAACCGAATGATTCGGCATACGACTGCACCGCGTATCCGATGTCGCCGACCCTGCCGCCTGCCACAGCCGCCTCTATTCCTTTGTAAAGCGAGGCCTTGGTAACATCAAGGAGCTTGCGGGTCTTCGCATCCACCTCCCCTACGGGGAAAGTGTATGCGGAGTCACCGTTGTACCCCTTGTATAAGGTACCGCAGTCTACGCTCACGACATCGCCTTCCTTAAGGACGTAGTCCGACGGAAAACCGTGGACGACGACGTCGTTGACCGAAAGACAGAGAGCTGCGGGAAAGCCTTCGAAACCGAGGAAGCTGGGAATCGCGCCGTGGTCGCGGATGAAGGTCTCAGCCACCCTGTTCAACTCTAAGGTTGTCACACCTGGGGCGACTATTTTACCGACCTCAGCCAGCGTCTTTGAGACGAGAATTGCGTTCTCTCTCAAAAGCTCGATCTCTTCTTCGGTCTTAGGCCTAACCATCTTTCCTTTGTGTTTTTCAAAGAACTACATACCTGAGCGACCGCTGAGACGACCGGTCTTCATAAGGCCGTCGTAGTGGCGCATAAGCAGATAACCTTCAACCTGCTGCAGTGTGTCGAGGACAACGCCCACAAGAATCAGAAGCGAAGTACCGCCGTAGAAGCTTGCGAACGAGTTCGAAACTCCGAGGATCATTGCAAGAGCGGGAAGGATCGCGATGAAAGCCAGGGCGATAGAACCGGGGAGAGTAACCCTCGACATAATGGAGTCGAGATACTCAACGGTCTTCTTGCCGGGCTTCACACCGGGGATGAATCCGCCGTTGCGCTTCATATCTTCTGCCATCATAGTCGGGTTGACTGTAACGGCTGTGTAGAAGTAAGTGAAGATGATGACCATCAGGGCAAACAGGAAGTTGTACCAGAATCCGGTGTAGTTACCAAGGGTTGCAGCGAGTCCACGTGTTGCGTCCCAACGCGAGAAGAGGATAGGGAAGAGCATCAGCGCCTGGGCGAAGATGATAGGCATAACGCCGGCTGCGTTGATCTTCAGAGGGATGTACTGGCGTACACCGCCGTACTGACGGTTTCCGATAACTCTCTTGGCGTACTGTACGGGAACCTTGCGGACTGCCTGTACGAGTGCGATAGCTGCAACGATAACAAAGAACCAGATAACCAGTTCGATGATGAGCAGAATCACACCGCCGTTTGTGGTGGTAACCTTCTCAGTGATTTCGGCCATGAGTGCGTAAGGCAGACGGGCGACGATACCGATCATAATGATGATAGAGATACCGTTACCGATACCACGATCGGTGATACGCTCGCCCAGCCACATCACGAACATCGAGCCCGACATCAGGATGAGGGTGGATACAAGGTTGAACACGAAGCCGCTCCATCCGAGGTTGCGAACTGCTACGAACGCCTCTGCAGGAATCTGAGAGTGGATCGAAGCGAGGTACGCAGGGGCCTGGATGCAGATGACGATGATCGTGAGGACACGGGTCATCTGGTTCATCTTCTTACGTCCGCTTTCACCCTCCATCTGGAGTTTGCGGAAATAAGGAACGAACACTCCGAGAAGCTGGATGACGATGGATGCCGAAATGTAAGGCATCACACCCAATGCAAAGATAGAGGCGTTGCCGAAGGCTCCTCCCGAGAACATATTCAGGAGTCCTACGAGGCCCTGATTGGAGTTACTCTGGAGGGTAGCCAGCATCGATGCATCGATACCCGGAAGCACAATGAAGCAACCGAGACGATACACCAGAAGGAGGGCGACCGTATAGACGATCCTCTTACGCAGCTCCTCAATCTTGAAGATGTTCTTTATTGTCTCTATGAACTTCATTGTAGTAATTATTCAGCTACGACTGCCTTACCGCCGGCAGCCTCGATTTTGGTGATAGCGGACTTTGAGAAAGCGTCTGCGGTTACAGTAACAGCAGCCTTGATTTCTCCGTTTCCGAGCACCTTGATAAGATCGTTCTTACCGGCGAAGCCTGCCGCCTTGATGTCGTCCACACCGATCTCGGTGAGGTTGAACTTCTGGGCGATGGTCTCAAGAGTTGCTACGTTGACAGCTTTGTACTCAACGCGGGTAGGGTTCTTGAAACCGAACTTCGGCATACGCCTCTGGAGGGGCATCTGGCCACCTTCAAAGCCGATCTTGTGGGAGAAACCGGAACGAGATCCGGCGCCGTTCATACCACGGGTCGAAGTACCGCCGCGTCCTGAACCTTCTCCACGACCGATTCTTTTCCTTGTTTTTGTCGATCCCTTAGCGGGTGTCAAATTTTCAAGTTTCATTTCTCAGTCCTCCTTACTTTTTCTTGGATTTGACTTCTTCAACCTTTACGAGATGAGCGACTTTCTGGATCTGACCCCTTGCAACGGGAGTATCCTCGATCTCGACGGTCTGATTAAGCTTACGGATGCCAAGGCAACGCAGATTAGCGATCTGCCTCTTGGTCTCTCCGTTCTTGCTGATAACCTGGGTTACTTTAATCTTAGCCATATTCTTATCCTCCATGATTAACCGTTAAACACTTTGGACATAGGAATACCGCGAAGACCGGCAACCGTATAGGCATCCCTCATCTCGGTCAGAGCTGCTACAGTGGCCTTGATAAGGTTGTGGGGGTTGGAAGAGCCCTTCGACTTTGCGAGGACGTTCTGTACGCCTGCGCTCTCGAAGACAGCACGCATAGCACCACCGGCCTTAACACCGGTACCGGGAGCTGCGGGCTTCATGAAGACGCGTGCTCCGCCATAGCGGGCTTCCTGCTCGTGGGGGATGGTCTTGTTGATGACCGGGACCTTCACGAGGTTCTTCTTCGCATCCTCGGTAGCCTTCGCGATAGCGGAGGTAACTTCGTTTGCCTTGCCCAGACCATAACCAACTACGCCGTTCTCATCTCCCACTACCACGATAGCGGCAAAGCGGAAGTGACGACCACCCTTCGTTACCTTGGTAACCCTCTGGATGGCGACAAGCCTGTCCTTAAGCTCAAGGTCAGACGTCTTTACTCTTTTAACATTTGTATTTGCCATAGTCTGTACTGTTAGAATACGAGGCCGCCTTCACGGGCAGCGTCTGCCAAACTTTTAACCCTTCCATGGTAGAGGTAACCTCCACGGTCGAAGCAGACCGTTGTGATACCTGCTGCGAGAGCGCGCTCTGCGACTGCCTTTCCGACGATCGCTGCTGCCTCGATACCATTCTTGCCCTTGCACTCTACTGCGAGAGCCTTGTCATTTGAAGAAGCAGCTGCAAGAGTTCTGCCCTGCTCGTCATCAATTACCTGTGCGTAGATAGCCTTGTTGCTCCTGAATACGGCAAGACGGGGCTTTTCTGCAGTTCCGCTGACGTGTTTGCGAATACGGTAATGAATCCTTCTTCTTCTTTCAATTCTATTCAATGCCATAATTCAATCTCCTATTATTTAGCGGCTGCAGTCTTACCAGCTTTGCGACGAAGCTGCTCACCAACGAACTTAATACCTTTACCCTTGTAAGGTTCGGGCTTACGGAATGAACGGATCTTGGCTGCCACCTGGCCCACAAGCTGCTTATCGCAGCTCTTGAGGACGAGCTTCGGATTTTCTCCCTTCTTGACTTCGGGAATCTCTGCTGTGACCTCCTTGGGAAGCTGGAGCTGAATTTCGTGAGAGTAACCGAGAGAGAACTGAAGAATGTTGTTGCCGAGGCTTGCGACACGGTAACCAACACCGACGAGTTCCTGACGGATAGTGAACTGCTCGCTGACGCCAACCACCATGTTGTGGACGAGGGCACGGTAAAGGCCGTGCATCGAACGGTGACGAGGCTGGTCTGTCGGGCGGGCAAACTTGATCTGATTGTCCTCGATGGAAACGGTGATGTCCGGATCTACTTTCTGGGACATCTCGCCATGAGGTCCTTTAACCTTCACTACGTTGCCGGGGAGCAGCTCAGCTGTTACTCCGGTCGGAAGGCTTACAGGCAATTTACCAATTCGTGACATTATTTATAATAAGTTTAAATATTAATATACGTAGCAAATAACCTCTCCGCCGACGCCAAGTTCCTTGGCTTCTTTGTCGGTGATGATGCCCTTGGAGGTCGAGAGGATTGCGATTCCGAGGCCGTTGAGGACGCGGGGAAGGTTCTCGGCGTCTGTGTACTTCCTAAGACCAGGGGTAGACACGCGGTCAATTCCCTTGATGGCGGCTGCCTTAGTCTGGGGATGATACTTCAGAGCGATCTTGATAGTATTCTGCGGCTGAGCCTCAACTACCTTGTAGGAGAGGATGTAGCCTTTCTCAAAAAGGATCTGGGTCATAGCGACCTTCATCTTGGAGGAAGGGATCTCTACGACTTTCTTTCCTGCCATATAGGCGTTGCGGATCCTGGTGAGATAATCTGCAATGGGATCTGTCATATCTGTTTACTTTTTAATTTCTACCAACTTGCCTTCTTGACGCCGGGGATGAGGCCGTTAGCGGCCATCTCACGGAACTGGATACGGCTGAGGCCGAACGCTCTCATATATCCCTTCGGACGGCCGGTGAGGCTGCAACGGTTGTGCAGACGGACGGGCGACGCATTCTTAGGGAGCTTGTCGAGGGCGGCATAGTCGCCGGCTTCCTTCAGAGCCTTTCTCTTCTCGGCATACTTGGCAACGAGCTTTGCGCGCTTTACTTCGCGGGCTTTCATTGATTCTTTTGCCATAATCTTTAGTTGTTATGTTTCTTGAAAGGAATGCCGAAACCTGCGAGAAGTGCGTGGCACTCTTCGTCTGTCCTGGCGGTTGTTACGAATGTGATCTCAAGACCGTGGATGCGGGGGTTCTTGTCGATATCGATTTCGGGGAAGATGATCTGCTCCTTGATACCGAGGGTGTAGTTTCCGCGGCCGTCCATATTCTCGGCGACACCGTTGAAGTCACGGATACGAGGGAGAACAACACGGACGAGCTTCTCGAGGAACTCATACATCTTGACGTCACGGAGGGTGACCTTCACACCGACGGGCATACCCTTACGGAGCTTGAAGTTCGAGATGTCTTTCCTTGAGGTGGTGATGAGGGCCTTCTGGCCGGTGATGAGTGAAAGTTCTGCTGCAGCTTCCTCGACAACCTTGCGGTCCTGAGTACCTTCGCCGACACCTTCGTTGATGGTGATCTTGACGAGTTTAGGGCACTGCATTACAGTCGAGTAATTGAACTGCTTCACGAGAGAATCTACGATCTGCTCCTTGTAAACCTTCTTGAGGGTAGGAACGTAGCCGGCAGGGAGTACCTGAGCTTCAGCTGCTTTATTTGTCTTTGCCATAATTACTTGATCTCCTCTCCTGATTTTTTAGCATAACGAACCTTCTTGCCGCCCTCGACCTTGTAACCTACGCGGGTAGCGGTGTTGCTCTTAGGGTCGATGAGCGAGAGGTTTGAAACATGAATAGGGGCCTCTTTCTTGATGATACCACCCTGAGGGGCCTTTGAATTCGGTTTGGTGTGCTTGCTGACGAGGTTTACTCCTTCAACGATAGCACGGTTCTCGGCGGGAGCGACGGAGAGGACCTTACCGGTCTTACCCTTATCATTTCCGGCGATGACGATGACGTTGTCACCTTTCTTGATGCGTAATTTGTTCATGGTGCTCATTTGTTAAAGGACCTCGGGGGCCAATGAAACGATTTTCATATAGTTCTCGCGGAGCTCCCTGGCGACGGGGCCAAAGATACGGGTACCGCGGAGCTCGCCTGCGTTGTTAAGAAGGACGCAAGCGTTCTCGTCGAAGCGGATGTATGAACCGTCAACCCTGCGGATCTCTTTCTTGGTGCGTACTACTACAGCCTTCGAAACTGTACCCTTCTTGGCATCACTGCCAGGGATAGCACTCTTGATCGACACGACAATCTGATCTCCGACTGTCGCATAACGGTGGTGTGTTCCTCCAAGAACGCGGATGCAAAGAACTTCCTTCGCACCGCTGTTGTCGGCCACCTGTAAACGTGTTTCCTGCTGTATCATAATTACTTAGCCTTTTCTACGATTTCAACTAATCTCCAATTCTTAGTCTTACTCAGAGGACGGGTCTCCATAATGCGGACGGTATCACCCTCACCGCACTCGTTCTTATCGTCCTGAGCGACGAATTTGGTGGTCTTCTTTACGAACTTTCCGTACATAGGATGCTTCTCCTTACGCTCGACGGCGACTACGATAGTCTTGTCCATCTTGGCGCTGACCACTACTCCTGTTCTTTCCTTACGAAGATTTCTTTCCATAATTAGTTCTGTTTTTCTTTTTCAGCAAGGATAGTGATCATAAGAGCGATATCCCTTCTGGTCTTCTGAAACTTAGATGTGTCCTCCAGGGGAGAAATGGCGTGGTTGATCTTCATCTGGTCGAGGTTTGACTTCTCGACTGCAATACGGTCGCGCAGGTCTGCTACAGACATTTCGCGTGCTTCTGCTGCTTTCATCTTGTCTCCTGGTTAATTATTCAACATAGTCCCTGCGGACGATAAACTTAGTCGCGACGGGGAGCTTGTTGGCTGCGAGCCTCATAGCTTCCTTTGCAACTGCGAGCGACACGCCCTCAGCCTCGAAAAGAATACGGCCGGGGGTGATAGGGGCTACGAATCCGTAAGGATCGCCCTTACCTTTACCCATACGGGTATCGAGAGGCTTCTTGGTGACAGGCTTGACAGGGAATACCCTGATCCAGATCTGGCCTTCACGGTTCATATAACGCGAGATAGCCTGACGTGCAGCCTCAATCTGCTGGGCTGTAAGCCAGCAGTTCTCAAGGGTCTTAATGCCGAAAGAACCGAAGGCGAGCTGGTTTCCTCTCTGGGCCATTCCCTTCATACGGTTCTTCTGTTCCCTTCTGAATTTGGTTCTTTTTGGTTGTAACATTGCTATATTACTTTAAATAATTTGTTTCGTCTCTTGCAAAAAGGGCTGCAAATTTAACACTATTTCTCGGATCTGCAAATTATTTTTTAAAAATTTTCGACACAAAAGTTGAATACTTAACTCCCGCATTTTGGGCGAGTTGCTAAAAGGCTTCAAAAAAAGTTTGCGAACTTTTCGACGCGAATTTGCATCTATTTAGAGAACTTTGGCTCGAAATGTGATTTATGTATATTTGCAATCGAACTAAGATTAATATGAAACGGGTTCTTCTATCCCTGATGATTTTGCTGTGTCTCGGCGTTCCTACCGAGGCCCAGGATGGCGTTCAGACCCCCGAGCCCGATGTTGAATATTGGGACTACATCTCCCCCAGCTCCGTTACCGGCCGCCGCAAGAGAACCCGCAAGGAAAGAAGGGAATGGCGCAAACACTATCGCCTGGTCTACAATTTCAACAGGGTATATCCCTTCGCTCTTGTCGGCAGAAAGCTGATGCATCAGATAGACAGCACCATCGCCGCGGACAATCTTGACAAAGGCGTACGCGCACGCTATATAAATGATGTAGAGAAAGAGCTTCTGAGGCTCTTCGAAAAAGATATCCGAAACACTACTATCTCTCAGGGTTTCCTACTCGTAAGACTGGTCGACCGCGAATGCGGCCACACCGTCTACGACATAATCAAAGACTATGAAGGCGGATTCGCCGCCGGCTTCTGGAATCTGGTCGGAAAACTATTCGACCAGGATCTGAAATCCCACTACGACCCCGAAGGGGTAGACAAAGACACCGAAGAACTGATCCGCGTCTGGGAGAGCGGAGCCTGGGATGAGTTCTATTGGGAGATTTTCGGGAAACACCCGGAAAAGACGGTGATCGTTACCGACCGGCTTTCAACGACTGCCCGTCAAAAATAAGGCAGGGCGTTCCGCCCTTAAGCCAGGTATCCATTACGAATAACTCGCTGCCATCCGACAAGGTCTGGCTGGCTTCGACGTGGAAATGACCGAAGATGAAAAAGTCTGCCTTACGGCCTGCGGCAATCTCTTCTTCCGCGTAGCGGACCAGCGGCTCGTCCGCCCCCTTCCACTCGTAAGGGGTATGGGTATAACGGTTGCGGGTCGAACATCCGGTCGCGAACCAGAAAGCGATACGGGGATGGAGCGCGCTGAAAAGCGCCTGGCAGAAGCGGCTCTTGAAGACCCGCATCATAAAACGGTAGCCGCGGGTCGCGTCCTTAAGGCCGTCGCCGTGGCCCAGGCAGAATCGGCGCCCGCCGATCTCGGTATAGAACGGCTGCTCGATCTTCCGCATCCCCAGCGACTCGAAATAACCGTAGCACCAGACGTCGTGGTTGCCGGGCATAAACCAGACCTCTACCCCGTTGTCCATAAGGTCGATGAGCTGCGCGATTACCCTGACACCCTCTTTCGGGACGACGTCGCGGTACTCGTACCAGAAGTCCCAGATATCGCCGAGAAGGTAAAGGGCCTTCGCATCGCGCGGCAGGCTCTTCAGCCAGAGAACGAAGCGCTCCTCGCGCTCTTTGGGATCCGCGGTAGTCAGCCCGAGGTGGACATCAGATGTAAAATATACCTTCGTGCGTTCCATCCTTAGAAGATCTGGGTGAGGATTACGATAAAGCCTACGATAACGCAGTAAAGCGCGAACCACTTAAGCTGGGCTCTCTTTACGAGGGCGATCATAGCCTTGCAGGCGAAAAGACCGGTGATAAAGGCGGAGATGAAGCCGAGCGCCAGCGGCAGGGCTCCGACCGTGGAGGCGGCAAGTTCGCCGCCGACTATCGAGAGGAACATCTCTCCGAGGATGGGGATGATGACCATCAGGAACGAGAACTGGGCGACCACTTCCCTCTTGACTCCGGAGATAAGTCCGGTAGAGATAGTCGCGCCGCTGCGCGACAGGCCCGGGAGGACAGCGAACGCCTGCCCGATGCCGATTGCCAGTGCCTGCCAGAACGAGAGCCCGTTTCGGGCGGCGTTCTCCCCCTCCCGGGCCTTCGCCTTCGCCGCGGCGTCCGAGAAGTACAGCAGAACTGAGGTTATAAGCAGCGAACCGCCTACTACCCAGAGCGAAGAGAACAGCTCTTCTACTTTGTCCTTGAAGAACAGGCCCACTATCATAACGGGGATGGTTCCCACGAGTATCTTGCAGATGTAGTCGGTCTCGTCGTTGTACTTGAACTTGAAAAGACCCGAGAACAGCTGAACTATAGGCTTCCAGAACACGACTATCGTAGCCAGAACGGTAGCTGCGTGGACTGTAACTTCGAACATAAGGTCTTCAGAAGCCTCTACTCCGAGCAGCTCCCTGAAGATGGCGAGATGTCCGCTGCTGCTGACGGGAAGAAACTCCGTCAGGCCCTGGACTATTCCCAGAATAATTGCCTGCAGCCAGTCCATACTATTCCTCCTCCTTAGGTTTGCGCATAATGGCAACAACGACCACCACTATACCGGCCACTATTACCACCGGGGCCGCTACCAGCCTCCTGAAGTCAAACATAGCATAGTTGAACACGTCGGGGTCTTTTACCCCGCCGCCCGCCAGGAGGACGTAACCGGCCACCATCACTATCAGACCTGCCAGAAGCAGCCTGATGCTTTTGCGGGACATAGGCATTTTATCCATAGAGCTCATCGTTCGATAGTTTCACGATTTTACCCACCACCGCATTTCCGCAGAGCCAGCAAAGCACTACGCCGAAGGCGATGACGCTAAGGGCCGTTCCTACAAAAGCGGGGATGGTGAATATTTCATAGATTTCGGGATGCGATTTCCATACCAGATAGACGGCCAGCGCGATCAGCGCGAGGGCGATGAGGGCCGCGATCAGGCCCTGGGCCACCGTCCTGCGCACGTAAGGCCGTGCGATAAAGCTGCGGCTGGCGCCGACCAGCTGCATAGTATGGATCGTAAACCTGTTTGCATAAAGATTGAGCCTGACCGTGTTTGCGATCAGGGCCACGGAGATGACCACAAGCAGCGCGAGCACCAGCAACACGGCCAGCCAGACCTTGCCAAAGCTCACGGTCAGCGACTCGACCAGCGGGATGCGGCAGTCCACCTCGTCTACGATCGGGGAGTCCGACAGGCGTTTGTGGACGGTCAGAAGGCTGTCCGGGTTCATCCAGGCCGCGCGGACCGTAACCTCGACCGAACTGGGCACGGGCGAGCTCTCGAACACATCGAGGAAATCCTCTCCCAGCATCTCCCTCATCTCCTTTTCCCCCTCCTGAACGCTCACATAACGGGTATCTTTGACGAAAGGCTCCGCCTCGATCTTGCGCTGATATGCGACAGCCTGAACGGCGGGAGTATCCTTTTTCAGAATAACCGTTACATGTATGTGTTCGCGGAAATAAGCCCCGACTGCTGAAGCGTTGAAAGCCAGAAACGAAGCCGCTCCGACCAGCAGAAGAACCAGGCTGATACTTATAACGGACGACAGATAGGAGCCCGCAAGCCTTCTTCTTATAATTTTGTTTTGTTTTCGGGACATAATTCGGGGCGAATTTAGAAAAAATTTTCGTATCTTTGAGCCAAATGGAGAATTCCGCACAAAAAGTACTTTTCGTCTGCTCTGAAATCTTTCCTTATGTTCCGGAGAGCGAGATTGCGACCTTAGGCCGCTATCTGCCCCAGGGTACTCAGGAAAGAAAAAAGGAAATTCGTGCCTTTATGCCCCGCTATGGATGTATCAACGAGCGTAAGAATCAGCTCCACGAAGTCATCCGCCTCTCGGGTATGAACCTCATCATCGATAATATGGACAGGCCCCTTATCATTAAGGTCGCCAGTATCGCCGCAGCACATACTCAGGTCTATTTTATCGACAATGAAGATTACTTCAAGCGCAAACAGATCGAGCGTGATGAGGATGGAAAATTCTTCGAAGACAACGACGAACGTGCGATTTTCTTCGCGCGTGGCGTCCTCGAGACCGTCAAGAAGCTCCGCTGGGCCCCGGACATTATCCACTGCAGCGGATGGATCTCACACCTCCTGCCTCTGTATCTCAAGAAAGCGTATAAAGACGACCCTATCTTCAGCCATAGCAAGGTAGTGCTTTCGCTTCACGACGACCTCCCGAAGGAGCAGTTCTCTCCCTCTTTCGCCGACAAGATTTATTTCGGCGCAGTCAGCGAGAAGGACATCGACCTCCTGAAGGCCGCCCCCGATGGCATAAATCTTGCCAAAACTGCGGCCAGGTTCTCAGACGGAGTAGTAGTGGCCAGCGAGAATATCCCGGCTTCGCTTATCAGCTATTGCAAAGACCGCGGACTCAAAGTCGCCAAAATCAAAGCAAAAAGCTTCGCCGACGGAACCTACATAGACGAATACAACGCTTTTTACGATCAGCTGTAGATGAAATTACTCGGACACATCATACTAGGCGCAGCTATAATCGGCTGCGTTTCCTGTGTTGAGACAGACGGACTTATCGGGGGAAACCTTATCCCCATAGATTCCCAATATCAGGTTTTTTCGGCGGAACTCCCCATCGACAAGGTGGAGATGAAGATGGCAGACAGCCTCTCGGGCTTTTCCAGCTCGAGGATAGTTCTGGGCGCCGTCCGTGACGATACCTTCGGCCTTTCTACCCGCAGCTGCGCCCTGACCCTCGTCCCGCTCGCAGACACCCTCGATTTCGGCAATATCCAGTCCGTCAAGAAATTCCATCTCCACGCTACTTTCGATACTACCGCGACCAGCCAGTCCGGCCAGGAAAGGATACTTCAAAACGTATATGCATACGAGCTGAACGACGGAACCGACTGGACTAAACTGATGGACGCCAACGATGTAGCCGGCCTTCTCGGCCACAAACCCGCCAGCGTCATCAAGGGAACCCCGCTTCTTAACGGCGCCGCAGATCTGGACCTCGACTTTACAGACGAATACGCCAGCGCATACGTCAACTACCTCAACGGAAAGAATCTTTCAGACTCATCGACCTTCAAGGCGTTCCTGAAAAAGTTCCCCGGAATCTGGATCGAGACCGACTCGCCCAGCGGAAACGGCGGCCGCCTCAATGCATTCGAGCTTCAGATGAACTTCAACAGTTCGCAGTATTATCTGGAAGACAATTACGGAACCCTTACGATCAACACTATCTACGATCCCCAGGTAGGACCAGTAGATACTACCTTCTATCTGTATGCAGGCGCCCAGAAATATAACGATGTGAAGGATCTGTTCTCAAACTACAAGACAGGAACCTTCCCCCAGTACGCCTTCAACCTTACCTCTCACTCAACCCGCACTATGGCGGGCAATGCGGCAGACAAGGTCTACCTCGAGGGCGGCGCAGGCCTGAAGCCGGTTATTACCGCCCGCACCCTCATCGACCTCGCCACCAAAGCAATTTCAGACACCATCTCAGCAAACGGGCTGGACGCTTCGCTGCTGGCAAAGACCATCGTCAACAAGGCAACAATAGTGATGCCTTACGATATGCCGGCGGACTATACAGACATAGACAATTATTTCCCTCCCAGGCTCAGCCCTACCTGCCGTATCAGGACAGATACTACCTCAACCTTTATGGGGCTTACAGACGCCAGCTCGGAAAATGAGGACCAGGGCGACATAAAGCGCTCCATCTGCTGCTATACTCCCGATATTACCTATCACCTCCAGCAGCTCCTCAGTATCACCGACGACAACAACAATCTTGTCAGGGGCAACTACGACATCTGGATGCTCATAATGAACACCCAGGAGACTACTACAACCTCGCAGAGCAACAACGACCTCAGCGAGTACTATCAGTATCTCGCATATCAGAGCTATTACAACAGTATGTATGGAGGATATGGCGGCTACGGCGGATATGGTTACGGCGGCTATGGCAGCAACTACTACAGTAACTATTACAGCTATATGATGGCTGCAATGTATGCCGGAGGCCAGACTACTACCTCCACCACCTACGAACTGGACAAGGATTTCTATTACAGAGTAGCTCTCTGCGGACCGGCCTCCACTACGGAAGTTCCCAAACTCCGCATTACATTCTCGGTCCCGAGACAATAACTAATCAGCAGTGTAATCATCACCTTTCCAGCTTCCTATAGTATAGGAGCCGGAGGGACGATAGTAGATGCCGCGACCGTTGCGCGAGCCGTCTTCCCAGTAACCAAACCATGCGCCCCCGTCTGTCCAGAGGAAGACGCCCCATCCATGTCGTTTGCCATCCTTGGTCTCGCCTACGTACATATTGCCGTTGGTGTACTCGATACACTCAAACTTATATGCTTTGTAGCGGCCTTCCATAGGGTAAGACTCCGTTGGCGCGTCGTTCTTGAAATCGCCGAAGTAGATCAGGGTTCCGTTTTTGTCGTAGCAGGTGCCGGTTCCCTCTTTGATATTCTTTGAGTAGCTGCCTACGAAGTATGCGCAATCTTTGCAATTATTTATGTAACGGCCGTCTTTCCCTATGAAATAGATTCCCATCCCATCGCGGTCACCGTCTTTATAACGGCCGAAGTACATATCATCATCGTCGCTCCACCAATACGCACCATAACCATTGCGGCCGTCGCTCAACTGGCCGCGATATTTTCCGTTGGTATAAGTCCATTCCGGATTGTCAAACGACTTCTTCATCATATTGCGCCAACCTCCCCGGACAAGGGCGTTGCCGGTTACAGCAGAAGAGGAATAGCTGCTCTCGCCGCCTATCACCGGGCGGACGGACATTCCGAAATGACGGAACAGGTCATAAACCTTAAAGGTGCCGGTCCAATTTGTCAGGCAGTATGCGCTATACGAACTCGTTACAGTTGAAGACCAGTACTCCAGCTCTTTCCCGGCAAGCATATTGTTGTATCCGGCAGCCGGAAGGAAGATTGACTGGCCGGTAGTTTTGCTGACAAACCTATATCCATTCACGCCGTCCTGGGTTGTCCAGGAGTAATTACACTTGTCGAGCAACTCCTGCAATTCTTCCTTGGTAGGCATACGCCAACGGCCACCCCAATTCTGTCTTGCAATATCATCGGCATAGGACAGACTGGTAAGATTATCTACAGGTCCGTATTTAGAATTCGTAACGTATTTCGAAATTTTTACATTGTCCCAGGAATCTCCGCTTGTCCTGAAGCGATAATTCGGCCAAGTATATTCTCCCTTCGAAGACGTCTCTCCCCAGGCAAACAATTTTCCACCGTCGGCAGGCTTCGAAGCGCCCACATTGCAGGTTGCCCATTTTACGCTCAGACCCAGGTCCACCCATTCGTGGCCGTTTTCAGAGCCGCTGACCGAAGATGGTTGGGCAGGGGTCGGCTTTGCGGGGGCCGGCTGAGGCGCGCTCTTTACCTTAAGCTCCTTTGAAAGCTGGGTAGTCTGGTCGCGCTGAATATCTACAGTGAAGGTCAGAGGATCATAGCCATCTTTTCGCAATTCGACACTGTGTTTGCCGATAAGAATAGTCTGTGAGAAGATAGTATTGCCTGCACGCTCGCCGTCAATCCAGACCTCAGCGCGGCTGGGATTGGACTGTATCTGAAGTTCGCCGAACATAGGTACCGGAGCGTCAACTTTGACATCTACTGTTTGGCCTTCGATAGTGGAACCGATTACTCCGCGGGATTGCGGGATGTGTGAGGGACGGCTTGACTCTACTTTGTAGGTCAGTTGGCTGTTCAACTGAGTCTTCGACCCGCTCTTGCCGCGGAAAACTTCCTTGCCCGCCGGATCGGTAACCACTATGTCCGCCAGGGGGTCATCACAAAGGAGAGTAACCACTCCGAACTGAGGCTTGAGCTGAACCTCCCAGTATTTCAGGCTGCCGTCTCCATTTAGCGTTTCCCGAGAATTTGTTACGTAGTAATTTTCCTTACGGAAGGTGAACATATGTTCGCCCTTGGATATCTTCGTGGATTGTTCGATAGGGGTTGTCCCGAGAAACTCTCCGTCTACATACACATCCGTTCCATCAGGATAGCAGTCAATATTATAGGTGTTGTATGCCGGTTTGAGCTTGACCTTAACCTCTTTCATCCCCCTCTTCACATTGATATTGGAAGTCCAGGTTTCGTAGAATTTACTGCTTACTTCGAACCAGTAGCTGCCTTCGGCGAGGAATGCGTCATAGTAGCCATCCGTTATTTCCTTGAAATTGATGACTTCGTTTTTGCTGAGTCCATAGGCGACGCGCGCCTGCTTAGGGTCGATGGTCATCTGTACGCCTACCAGTCCGGAACCGCTGTAGGTCTTCACTATCGTCACCGACGATTCTACGTTCAGTTTCATCCGGTAGACCTTACCCGGCTTGAGCGAGACTCCTATCCAGTCAGTGGGGGTATAGCCCTCACAAGTGAACATGATGTTGGTGACTTTAGGCGAAACCCAATACCACCATTCTCCGCTCTCCGCGCGGAAGTTTGAGCCACCTCTGGGCGGCGCTACCGGAGCCATCCCTCCCCTGGTCTGGAGAACCAGGGTCCCGGACAGACTGTTGTCAGGGACGACCTTGATAATCGCGCAGACATTGTCGTTGACATCGGTCTGACGATAGTAGGATGTCGCGTCCGCATCGTCGGGGACCAGCTCAACTTTTGATCCGACGCTCATCGATATCTGCCCGAAGGCTGTCAGGCCGGCGAGCAAGAGGCAGAGAGAGGTCAGCAGCTTTTTCATGGGTCTAGAGGGTTATGGCTTTCGCGCCCGAATTGTCCATGCCCGGCATCGTGAGCCCGACGGGCGCGCCTACGTAGGTCGGGTCGCAGACTACGTATTTCTTACCTTCGATCAGCAGGTAGTCTCCGCTTACTTCGCCGGAGAAGTTGACCGCCGTGGCAAGATGTCCAGGATAGTAGATCAGAACCACCGGCCGGCCTACGAGGTCGCGGACGAGGCGCGAGAACAGGATCGAACGGTCTTCGCAGTCGGAGTACGGGTAGAATAGCGTTTCGTCGGCGAAGAACGCACGGTCGCGGCCCCAGACTTTGTTGTCGTATTCGTAGACAAAGGCGGTCTGGACGAAATTGAGCAGCAAGCTCGTCGCCTGGAAATCGTTCATTCCGGCTATCGCCTCGCGGAGCTTCGGATAGACGGACTCGCGGGCGACCATGCTCATCGGGGTGTTCGCATAGAAGCGCCAGCGGGTGATGCCGTTGTTGTTCGCGAATGACTCCGGATATCCGTTGTAAAAGTCGATAAGGTTCCGGTTAGAGCAGACGCTTACGCTTGCTGCCGGGAAGTCCCTGGCTTTCAGGGTCCGCGGCTCGCTAAGATTCGCTTCGAAGGCGTTTTCCTTCATCATGACCACAGACATGGGGACGGTTCCTTCGAGGCCCTTGCCCATCACATGGTAAGATCTGTCATCCGAGCCGTCGAAAAGGTAGCACCTCCGGTCTTCGATATTGACGAACGGGTATTTGTAGATGTCCTGGTCGGTGGGAACAAGTTTATGGAGCGACTTTTTCGAGTCCCTGGCCAGATACAGGCGGAAGCCGGACTGGGTAAGGATGTAGGTCTGCAGGACTACGGCCTCGGGGGCTGTAGCGCTGCCGTAAAGGGTCTCCGTAAACTTATCGACCACTTTCAGGTATGCCCAGTCGCAGAGCGAACGGTTCTTTTTCTGGGCCAGAAGGTCGACCAGCATATTGTCGTAGTCCGGACCGCAGAGGGTGTTCCAGAAGTCTGCGACTTGATTCTCCTCGACTCCGCTCAGGCGGGCCGGCGCAGGATGGCGGACGGAGAAAGGGGTTCCATAAATCGTGAACGAAGAGACTTCCTGCTCGGGGACGACGAGCTCCTCAATAGGATAGACGGGGGTAGGCTCGGGGACCGGAGCGGGAGCAACCGGCATCTCATCAATAACGATGGGTTTATCCTTCGGGGTGACATTCTTGTCCTCTTCCTTAATAATAACGGGAGGAATGTTCTTGTCTTTGATCTTAGGGGCGGGGGTCGCTTTTTTGACAGATTTCTTTTCCCACGGCAGACGCATCGCCTCTTCGAAGCGCTTGTTCACCGCTTCGCGCTGAGCCCTGAAAGTTTTTTCTACCCTCTCGGTCTGCTGTTTGAATTTCTTGTCGTTCTTACTGCGCAGGGCGTCGAACTTCGAGTCCTGGGCAATAGCGAAGAGGGGCAGAAGAAGTACCGCCACCAGTGTTGCAATTATCCTTTTCATCGTTAAAATAAGGAATAAAGAAGAGCATAAGGGAAGAAGCAGATACCTAATCCCAAGCTTACTGTAGGGACCAGTCCAACCGGAGTGACCTGAATTCCGGCTCCAATATCGAACCAACTGAATTTATTGCTGTGCCAGCCAAAACGTGTACCGGCCTCGACTCCCATTCCTTCATACATATAACCGGCGCCGGCATACAGCTGCCAGTCGACTTTTCTATAATCCCAGGTAAGCCTCAAGACCGGTCCCGCCGAGAACGAAGTCTCTTCGTAATAAATAGCGTTCAGATACTTGATATAGTAACCAAGGTGTTTGCCGCACTGGGCATATTGGAGGCCGATCGCAAAGTCGTCGGGGACAAAGCCCATTTCATAATCAAGGAAATACTTGGCGAATTTATCCTCTTCCCAACCCCATTTCCAGTTGAAGAGGTGGACATCCTTTTTCATTGTAAGGTTCAGAGACGTTGTCTTAGCCTCGCGGATGAAGACCTCAGAAGATGCTTTCTTGTATCCGCTGTGGGTGGCGGTAACTGTGTATTTCCCCTCAGGAAGAGAGGTTGTGAAAGGAGAAAACTTCGTGATTGCGGCTTTACCTCCGGTGATATTTACGGTGGCCCCGGACACATTGCCGGTACTGACGCTCAGGAAACCGTCACCGGGGCCCTTTATCAGCGCTTTGGAGAGCGATACGACCTGACCCTCTTCGATCTCGACGGTGAACGGGTCGAGATGATAGCCGTCCAGCTTAAGCTCCACGGTATGCCGCCCGATCAGCATCTCCCGGCTGAAGGCCGTGGTCTTTTTGGTGTCTACTCCGTCGATGAAAACTCGCGCACGCGAGGGGCTCGAGGATATCTGGAGGCCGCCGTAGATGCCGACCGGGGCGTCGACCTTGATTTCGACTTCCTTGCCCTCGATCGTGCTGCCCTTGATTCCCTGGGCCTGAGAGTGGTGGGACGGCCTGGACGATTCGAGTTTGTAGGTAGTTCCGCCGCTGTTGAGCTTGACCCGAAGGCCGCTCTTTCCTGTAGCGATTATCTTGGTCGCGTCGCTGACGGTAAGGGTAGCGTCGGGGTCGTCGCAGACGCAGGTGACCCATCCGAACTGCGGACGGAGCTCCACTGTAGGCACTTCCTGAACCGAGCCGTCGCCGGGGATATCGATAGTGATCGGCTGGATATAGTAGTCTTCCTTCCGGAATTCGAGTCTGATGCCCTGCCCGCGGCGAATCTTGTCCGACTTGGCGATGGGGGTTGTTCCAATCAGGCGGCCGTTGACATAGACCTCGGCACCCGAGGGCTCGGAATCGAGGCTAAGGTAATTGAAGGCCGGCTTAAGGGAGACTGAGACTTCGGGGGAATCGCCCGTGACCTCATACTTTCCGGTAGTCGGCTCGTAGAAGCGGCTCTCGATGCGGTAGTAGTATGTTCCCTTATCGAGAAAAGCCTCGAAAAGGCCGTCTGAAAGGACACGGCTTCCCATATCGCAGTCCGGGGTGCGTCCGTAAAGGACGGTGGCCTCGGGCGGGAAGACGTTGAGCTTCATGACGCTCTGGCCGAGAGTAAAGGTAGTTACGGTCGCGATCGCGGCATCGACCGTGAGCTTCAACCTGTAGACATTCTTCCCCCTGAGGTTTACTCCAAGGTATTTTGTAGGAGTATATCCCTCGCAGGAGAACATTATGTTGGTGACGACCGGAGATACCCAGAACCACCACTCCCCATCTGGCCGCTTCTCGGATTTGACGGTTGCCGCTCCACCCTTCGTCTGAAGGACGAGGGTTCCGGTAACCGGATTGTTGAGACTGACCTTGATAATAGCGCAGTCCATGTCGTTTGCGTCTTTCAGAGCGTAGTACGAGCGCGCGTCGTTGTCCTGAGAATCCAACTCGGCGCGTCCGTTAACCGACATATTGATCTGCGCAGACATCAGCATCGGGATCAACAATGCCTGCAGCACGATAAGAAACCGTCTCATAGATTGTTTATACCGTAGATTCCAAAGTCCGGATCAGGCTCAGGCTGCCAGGTTCTTACATGGATAAGAGGCCTCGCCTGGTCTGAGATATCTACCAAAAGATACAGGTAACCGGAGTCACCGTAGTTGCTGGAGAAATAATCCTGCTTAACCTGAATGCCGTACAGATTGGTGTTGGTTCCTCGAGTAGTCTTAAGAACGCTTACGTTCGAGAACTTGAGGTTGATGTATTCCTTACTGCGGAAACTGCGCTCAAGATTCTTTATGTACTGAGCCTTAGTCTGGCGGTTGTACTCGAAGGCCTCGCCCTGGAGTTGAATGCCTCCTTCGATCACTGTCCTGACCACCCTCTTTCCGGTGATGATGAGGGCGTCTTCGGAGAAGATGGACGAGATGTGGTCAATGTTCATCAGGGCAAATGCGGTCTTATATCCCTCAAGGAAATTGATGAGGACCATCTTTGCGTCGTCTTCCCACTTTGTCTTTGAGAGAATGTCCTGCAGCGACTCCGACTCAAGGCCGAAGGTAACGTCGTTGATAAGGCCCTCGCTGTTGAACGAGAAAACTACATTCTCCATGAAAGATTTGTAGTTGTTCCCGAAGGAGAACATCATCGGGATACTCCTGCAGTAGATATTGCCGTCGAAGTTGAGCAGTTTCACCGGGCCCCTCTTGATAACTCGGGCATTGCCGTAGTTAAGCAGGCGGGTATAGGTATCGAAGCCCTCTTTCGAGAAGAGATCGACACACGATTCGTAGTCCTTTGCGATAAGGCCGTCGAGAACTCGGTTTATCGTACGAACGTAATAAGCGCTGTCCCTGACCTCGGAGAACTTAGTATGGGCAAAGCCGCTGTTTACCTCGCGCGCGAGTTCATTCGCCGCGCTGGCTTCGATCGCTTCCTTCGCCTTTTTTATCTGCCGCTTGGTCTTCGGAACCGCGTCCTTTACCGGGATCCCGGTCTTATATGCGTCCGCGAAGCGGATTCGGCCTACCTCGCCGAGCGCAAGCTTCATCTCCGGATCGGAGACAGATTCGTCTTCGTAGGTATACTCGACCCTGACATCGACATTCCTTATGTCCATATTCGCCCGAAACTCGAACGGGCCGACCCCGTCGCGCGCCTGAAGGACCCCGCTTTCCCCAAGGCCGTCGTTGACCGTGTAGTCCAGGGTTGTGACCGGCTCGCCTTCGAAGGTGACGTCGAACAGGCCGAGCAGGTTATCCTCAGGCGAACGGCCGGTGAACGTGAACTTTATCCCGTCCAGGATACGCTCTATCGCCGAGCGGGAGTACCACTGCGCCGGCTCGCCTCCGTATTCGGGCTGGTCTGCCGGAGGTAGGGTGCTGTTCAGCAGCAGCGCCCAATAGTTGTACTTCAGCGCCACGTCGAACTTCCTTTCGGCCTCGGCGTTCTCGGCGACCTTGAGCATGCTCGTCACCTTGCCGGCGCGGGCATCATAGATGTCCTGCAGGTCTTTCTTCGAAAGGAAAGCCAGGGCATAGCCCGTTTTCTTGCGTTTGTCGTAGTAGGTCCTCGTCTCTACGAAACGAAGGGTCACGTCTGAAGAGAAGCTGACGCTGGAGGTGTATTCCGTCTCCGCCTGGCCGTTGACGTCGTGGTCCTTGAACTGGGTTACGGTCTGGACATTGACCTTTATCTGGCTTGCAATGTCGCGGCGCGCCGCGGCCAGAAGAGCCTCGACACACTCAGCCCCTGACCCTCCGGCCTTATTCACCTCATGTTTGAGGGAATAATAATACTTCGGGGTCAGGTACTCATCCCACTCCGTAGGGTAGCCCTGAGAATACCCCGCGACTGAGAACAGAATGCTCAGCGCGGCGGCGGCCAGTAACTTACGCATTATTTACTCCTCGTCTTCGTCCTCTACCTGGAAGATAGTTCCGAGGATGTCTTTCTGAACCTTCTCGAAAGCTTTGAGTTCCTTAGTGGAGAGCTCCTTCGGTTTGTAGTTGAGGCAGTTCTTATAAATCTTCTCCCAGTTCTTTGCGGGCATACCTACGCGGGCCCAGATCTTATAGAGCTTAGTCTCCTGATCGAACTGGATTACGGTCTCGCCGAAGGGGGTGAAGCCCTGAACGGTGCTGGTACTTACCTGAGAAAGATACCTGCTGAAGTCCTCGGTTGCGCGGGTTACGCGGGTAACTTCTTCCTCGCTTCCCTGATCGGTAATCTCGCTGATAGCGTCAGAAACCTTCTGGTCAATGTTCTTTACATTGAAAGTATTCGAGATCAGAGAGTAAGCGGCGCTGCGGGCCATCTCCTCTGCGATTCTCTGGTTCTGGGACTCGCCTACTGCGGTGAAGTAAACGAAAGGAACTTCTACGATCTTACCGCTCTTGTAGCCTTCGCCCATTGCGTAGCCGAACTGCGACCAAGGGGCCTGGTTTACTGTTGTTCCCTCAACGGTTTCGGTCTGAGTTACCTCGCCGGGCTGAGGCTGAGTTGCTTTCTTGGAAGATCCGCAGGAAGATGCAGCAACCATTACAGCTGCTACTGCGATGATAGAAAGGATGCGTTTCATAAGCGTGTTATTTTAGTTTTAATATGTTGTCGGTTTTCAAATATAGTTATTTCTTTTTATATCTGTCGATATTCTGCTTTGGAACTCCTACTCTTAAGTATACCGTATAGAGTTTGCTGTCTTCATCGAAGCGGATTAGCGTCTCGCCGACACGGGTTACGCCTCTTAGTTTCGCTCTGTCTTTCCTGAACGCCTCTGCCATCCTGGCCTTAGCATCAGCTTCCGCTTTCCGTTCCGCCTGCCTACGGATAGTAGATTGACCGATACCGATGAAACAGGAATATTCCACCTCCACGATCTTACCGTCCAGATACGTGTCCATAGTCTCATAACTGAACTCCGGCCACGGATCATCCAGGTTGAGCTTTTTATGTGAAGCGCCGCATCCGGTAAGGATCATCGCTATTGAAAGTATGGTTATCAGCCGTTTCATACCCTCAAATATACAAAAAAAGAGAACGACTCTTCAGCCGTTCTCCTTATAGGTTTGTTGCGATTAAGAATTAACCGAGCTTCTCGGCGACCTTGTCGCAAGCGTCCTTTACAGTCGAGATGTTAGCAGTCTCCTCATCGGGAATCTTGATGCCGAACACCTTCTCGAACTCCATAAGAAGTTCTACAGTGTCGAGAGAATCTGCTCCCAGATCATTTGTGAAATTTGCGGTCTCTGTAACCTCAGAAGGTTCTACACCGAGTTTGTCAACGATGATAGCCTGAACCTTTTTTACGATTTCAGCGTACTCCATTGTGATTTAAATTTTAGTAGTTTGTATTTTTTAACTCTTTCTTTCTAACCGATTGAACTGCAAAGTTAGTTAAATTTTTTATTATCCCAAATCCGCCCCGCTTTCCCGCCAAGCCTTTCTTTTATGCTTCCGGTTTGCTGAGTTTCCACCAGATGCGGACACCATTGATACCGTTGATAAGGTAGAAGGAGTACTTCACCAGCGGGATAATGGCGTAACTGGCAGAAGGGTCGTGGATAAGGATTCCCGCCCACATCACTATCGAAGAGATATTGACCAGCAGCCAGAGATACCACTGCTCCATATAGGCGAATGCGCCCATCGCGAAGGCGACGATATTGGCCGTTGTGATCAGGGCGTCGAGGATGATCTTGCCGGCGGTGAGATCCGAGCCGGACTTCGAGAGCGCGAACCAGGAGATTCCGGCAGCGAGAGCGAACACCCCGACGAAAATGCCACCGAATTTCAGCCATTCAGAACCCTTGCCGATACGCTGGGCCTTGACCTGCTTTTTCGCTCCCGCTCCCTTTTTCCGCCATTGGAAGAATCCCACGAACTCCATCGGAATCATATACAGGACGTGGAGGAGGAACTGCGAAGGGTTCTTGCTGTCGAAAAGAATATAGGAGTAGATAGCAACGTCTATAAGGCCGAAAAGGAAGGTCCAGATCGAGCCGTTGGCAGAACATACCGTACTGGCCACCCCGGCGAGAGCTCCCAGGGCGGTAAGCAGAAGCAGCAACACCCGCGGCTCCGAGAGAGACTGCACGAACAGGCCCCAGTCGGTAAGGCCAAGGTCACGGATTTTTGCCAGACACGAAAGCACTACACAGATCGACATCCCCGCAAGGATGAAGACGTTGAACCATTTATTGAATTTTTCTTCGTTCATTTCAGTTTTTCTTTAATTGTCGAGGCGAGCTTAGGGCCGACGAGCGCGGCGAGGTCGGCCTCTGAGGCGGCGGCGATTCGGGCGACGCTGCCGAAGCGCAGCAGCAGGCGCTGCTGCGTACGCTCGCCGACTCCCGGGATATCGTCGAGCACGGAATGGACCTGCGACTTACGGCGAAGGCTACGGTGGAAGGTAATGCCGAAGCGGTGGGCTTCGTCTCTAATATGGGTTATCACCCTGAAGGCCTGGGAGTTACGATCAAGGAACAGCGGATACGGATCGTCCACCCTCACGATCTCTTCGAGCCTCTTCGCAAGACCCACGACCATGAACTTATCCTCCAGCCCGAGTTCCAGAATCGCCTGCCACGCAAACCCCAGCTGACCCTTTCCGCCGTCTATCACAACCAGCTGCGGCAGGTCGTCCGGAGCCTCGGCCAGCAAGCGCGAATAGCGCCTGTTAACCACCTCCTTCATCGAAGCATAGTCGTTCGCGCCCACAACGGTCTTTATCTTGAACTTGCGGTAATCTTTCTTCGAAGGGCGCCCGCCGCGGAACACGACGCACGATGCAACGGGATTCGTTCCCTGGATGTTCGAGTTGTCGAAACACTCGATATGCATCGGAAGTTCCTTCAACCCAAGCGCATCGCGAATTTCCTCCAACGCCTGCTTCTTGAACTGCTCCGGATCGGTCTTTTCCAACTGCCTCAGCGAATTGAAATGGAATTCACGCGCATTCTTTGCACTCAGCTCCAGCAGCGCCAACTTATCGCCCCGAACCGGAATCTTAAACTCCACTCCCTCTATCTCCACATCCGGCAGGAACGGCACTATCACCTCCTTCGACAGTTCCCCGAACTGCGACTCGATCTCAGCGATAAAAGTACTCAGCATCGACTCCCTTGTTTCCTCAATCTTACTCTTGAATGACAGATTCAGACTCTGGATAACCGATCCACCTCGTATACGAAGGAAGTTACCCCAAGCGGTGAGGAGGATCGGCTCCGAGGCCTGTGGCCGCCCGTGGCCACATGAACGGGAGGGGCCCACGAAGTGGGAGGGATGAGCGGAGCGAAGGCTTTCGGAGTCGACCTCCTCACCGCCAAAAATATGATCAAAATCTAAACAGAACACATCAGCGTCAACATCGCGAGCTGATGAAATAACACTCTTCGAATAGTGCTCTCCGAGGAGCGCGAGACGGTCTTTGCAAACCTGGGCCGTCTCAAAATCGAGCTCGGCCGCGGCCTGGTTCATACGCGCGGTATACTCGCGGATGAGCGCTGCGGTATCGCCCTTGAGGATGCGGACTATCTCTTCGATATCTCGGGCATATTCTTCCTGGGAATAGGCTCCGATGCAGGGGCCCTTACACTTCCCTATATGGAAATCAAGGCAGGGACGGTATTTATGGCGAAGTATCGCCTCCGAATCTATCTTATACTTGCAGGACCTCAGGGGGTACGCGGACCCGAAAAAATCTACCAGTGCATGGGCATGGCGGGCGGAACTGTAAGGCCCGAAATAGCGGGCGCCCTTAGTCACGCGGCGGGTAATGAACACCCGCGGAAAGGGCTCGTCTGTAACGCAGATCCAGGGATAGGTTTTCGAATCCTTTAATAATATATTGTACTTCGGCTTGTACTGCTTGATAAGATTGTTTTCAAGCAGAAGGGCATCTGCCTCCGAATCTACTACCGAATACTGAGCGTCCGCAATCTTGCTTACAAGGACGCGGGTCTTCGCGTTCAGCCTTTCGGGCGCCACAAAGTATTGCGCGACCCGTTTGTGGAGATCCTTAGCCTTGCCTACATAGATAACCGTTCCCTCGGAATCGTAATAACGATAGACTCCGGGGGAATGCGGAAACAGTGCTATTTTTTCTCTAACGTCCAAGAGCTTCCTTTACGGCCGCCTCGATAGCGGCGCCGCGAATACCCTTCTTAACGATAGTCCCGTCGGGGCCGAAGAGCATTATCTGAGGGATGGAGTCGAAACCATAAGCCTCGGAAGCGATCTTCTGAGCGTTGATTATCTGGTTCCAGACAACGCCGTGTTCTGCTGCGGCTTTCTTCGTCTCTGCGGGATCGTCCCAGACTGCTACGCTCAGAACGTCGAAATCGGGACCTGCATAGGTTTCATAGACGTGTTTGATGTTCGGGATTTCCCTCTTGCAGGGACCGCACCAGCTGGCCCAGAAGTCAACGAGGACCCACTTTCCACGGCCCACGAAATCGGAGAACTTGACTCCGTCAACTTCGAAATCGATAAAAGGCTTTCCTTCTGCGGACTTCTTAAGAGTCTCAAGGCTCTTTTTTACCTTCACGACAAAATCAGAGCCCTGAATCTCGGGGCCAAGGGTCGCGATGAGCTTCTCTGCCTCCTCTGGTTCAAGATCTCCGTAGACCTCCTTGAAGGCCATCAAACCAAGCTCGTTGTTACGGTTCTTCTTAACGGTCTTGAGGCAAAGATCAGTGTATTTACCCTGAGCAGACTCATATACAGTCTGAATTTTCGCATCTTTTTCTTCCTTGGTAAGAGCCGCATCCGCCTCAACGGCCTCAACTGTAGTATTGAATTCGGCAACTATAGCCTCCAGGTCCTGCTGGAACTTCGCCTTTTTTTCTTCGATATTGCCGCTTGAGCAGGCAACTACCATCGCGGCAGTTACCACTGCCAGATAAAAAACCTTCTTCATAATAAATCAATTAAAAAAACAACCGGCTGCGCCCGAAAGCGAAACCGGTTGTAAATATAAGTAATTTTTCCGTGAGGAAAACTACTTTCCATTGTCCCTGCGGGGGCGACGGTCTCCGCGGCGTCCGCCACGGTCGCGTCCTCCCTGACGGGGAGCGCCGGATGCCTGGGCATTGGCGGCAGCGACGGCTGCAGGAGTAAGATCCTGACGTCCGTACTTCTCGCCGTTGCAGATCCAGACCTTGATGCCAAGAGCACCAACCTTGGTACTTGCAACTGCAAGTGCGTAGTCGATATCAGCGCGGAATGTGTGGAGAGGCGTACGGCCTTCCTTGAACATTTCGCTACGGGCCATTTCAGCACCGCCAACGCGGCCGCTGATCTGAACCTTGATACCTTCTGCGCCTACGCGCATCGTGTTCGCAACGGCCATCTTGATAGCCCTGCGGTAGCTGACACGACCCTCGATCTGACGAGCGATGGAATCGGCCACGATGTTGGCGTCGACTTCGGGTTTCTTGACTTCGTAGATGTTGATCTGAACATCCTTGCCGGTGACCTTCTTAAGCTCTTCCTTAAGTTTGTCGACCTCTGCGCCACCCTTACCGATGATGAAACCGGGGCGTGCTGCGTAGATAGTGACGGTGACGAGCTTGAGAGTCCTCTCGATGATGATCCTCGAAAGGCTGGCCTTTGCAAGGCGGTTACCCAGATACTTGCGGATTTCGAAATCTTCCGCGATCTTCTCCGCATAATTTCCACCACACCAGTTAGAGTCCCAACCACGTGTGATACCGATACGGTTGCTGATAGGATTAGTTTTCTGTCCCATATTACTTGTTCTCTACTGGTTTTTTGACATCGAGGACGATGGTGACGTGGTTCGAGCGCTTGCGGATGCGGCCGGCCCTACCCTGGGGGCAAGGACGGATACGCTTCAGCGTACGGCCAGGACCTACCATGATCGACTTGACGATCACGTTTCCATTGTCCAGTTCTTTAGACAGTTCCGGGTTCTTCGCTTCCCAGTTTGCGATAGCGCTCTTGAGAAGTTTCTCGAGACGGCCGGATGCCTCCCTCTTCGAGAATTTGAGAAGATCGAGTGCGCGATTTACCTCAACGCCTCTGATGGTGTCTGCAACAAGACGCATCTTGCGAGGAGATGTAGGCACATCGTTCAGCTTTGCAATAGCGGTGGCTTTCTTCTGCTCCTTGAGCTTTTCAGCCATAAGTCTTTTACGAGCTCCCATTGTTTACTCCTTATTTCTTGTTGTTACCTGCATGTCCGCGGAATGTGCGGGTCGGAGCGAATTCTCCGAGTTTGTGACCTACCATCTGCTCAGTTACATAAACCGGAATAAACTTGTTTCCGTTGTGAACAGCGATAGTATGGCCGATGAAGTCAGGGGAGATCATGCTGGCACGTGACCAGGTCTTGACCACCTCTTTTTTCTTGCTACCATCATTCATAGCAAGAATTCTACTCTCCAGAGCTTCCTGGATGTATGGACCTTTTCTTAATGAACGACTCATAATCTCAATTGTTTATTCCGATTACTTCTTTCTTCTTTCGATGATGAACCTGTTGGATGCGGCCTTAGGGTTACGTGTCTTGTATCCCTTTGCAGGCAGACCCTTGCGGCTGCGAGGATGTCCACCGGTTGCACGTCCTTCACCACCACCCATCGGGTGATCGTGCGGGTTCATAACGACACCACGGTTGTGCGGGCGGCGGCCAAGCCAACGGCTGCGGCCAGCCTTACCGAACGACTCGAGGTTGTGGTCTGTGTTGGAAACGACGCCAATGGTAGCGCGGCAGCTTACCAGAACCATACGGGTCTCACCTGAAGGGAGACGAAGGATGGCGTGGTTGCCCTCACGGGCTGCAAGCTGAGCGAAGGTACCGGCGGAGCGGGCCATTGCGGCGCCCTGTCCGGGACGAAGCTCGATTGCGTGTACCATGGTACCGACCGGAATCTCACTGAGAGGAAGAGTGTTGCCTACCTCGGGAGCGACTCCGCTACCCGACTCGACAGTCTGTCCTACCTGAAGTCCGTTGGGAGCGATGATATACCTCTTCTCTCCGTCGGCATACTGAACAAGAGCGATACGTGCGCTGCGGTTAGGATCGTACTCGATGGTAAGAACCTGTGCAGGCATGTTGTCTTTGTTACGAAGGAAATCGATGATGCGGTACATTTTCTTGTGTCCGCCACCGATATAACGCATGGTCATCTGACCAGTGTTGTTACGTCCGCCAGTCCTCTTAAGAGGCTCGAGCAATGACTTCTGAGGCTTGTTGGTTGTGATCTCCTCGAAGGAGCTGATAGCCTTATTCCTCTGACCCGGGGTTACCGGTTTGAATTTTCTGATTGCCATTGTACTTCCCTCCTAGATGTTAGCGTAAAAATCAATCTTATCCTCACCTGCAAGAGTAACGATAGCCTTCTTGAAGTGATTCATACGACCGCGGAGAAGGCCGGCCTTTGTGTAGCGCTGCTTTCTCTTGCCGTGATAGTTGATTGTATTGACGTCGGCAACCGAAACTCCGTAAAGGGTCTCGACTGCTTCCTTGATCTGAAGCTTGTTCGCCTTGCGGTCTACCACAAAGCCGTAACGGTTCAACTTGTCGCCCTGAGCCGTCAGCTTCTCTGTAACGATTGGCTTAATAATAATTCCCATCTCTTGTCAGTTTTATTTGACCCTCGATGCGAGAACGTCCTGGACGCCGTCAACGAGAACGAGGTTGTTCGCGTTCATCACAGCGTAGGTGTTGATTTCGTCAACAGTAATGACGTTCACATAAGGAAGGTTGCGGGATGAAAGGAAAATGTTGTCCGAATTTGCAGGGAGAACGAAGAGGACCTTGCGGTCGCCAGCCTTAAGATTGGAAAGGATCTGAGCGAATTCCTTGGTCTTGGGAGCCTCCATTGCAAACGGCTCTACGATAGTGATAGCGCCTTCTGCAGCCTTGTAAGAAAGAGCGGAGCAGCGGGCGAGGGATTTAACCTTCTTGTTGAGTTTGTGCCAGTAGTTGCGAGGTTTCGGACCGTGGATGGTACCGCCGCCTACGAAAATACCGGATTTGAGAGAACCGTGACGTGCACCGCCGCCGCCTTTCTGGCGACCGAGCTTCTTGGTGCTGTGCGCGTTCTCGCTGCGGTCCTTCGACTTGCTGGTTCCCTGGCGCTGGTTTGCGAGGGACTG
>JAEEGI010005412.1_pt1 | contig 29404 bp, 33 predicted proteins | sample 8958751 | NCBI WGS metagenome assembly JAEEGI01 (sample SAMN16246545, study PRJNA631951) | gut metagenome | biome: gut microbiome; feature: rumen; material: KS-attached | host: Bos | place: Iran: Karaj | collected 2018-10 | reverse complement strand
TTACTCAAAGATAACCTTAATGTAATAAATGTTTGTATCATTTAGTGTTTTTAAATAATAAAAAAATGATTTGTGATTAGGAAGAAGAGACAGATAAATATCAATATGAAGATCAAAAGCACTAGGATCAAAATGACTGCAATAATCGTAGCAGTCTGTATCATAGCTTCAATGGCCTGTGTATCCTGCAACAAAAAGTCCGAAAAACAGGTTTACAATGTTTCGGATATCCCTAACTTCACAGAAGATGCCCTGGTATACCTGCAAAAAATAGGAACAGATTTCAGTGACAGGGACGCAGATACTGAAGGCATAAAAGCAGCCAGAGAATGGATATCCGAAGAACTCCATAGTGCAGGCTATGAAGTAATACAGGATGCTTTTACAGAGGACGGAACAAACTACTGCAATATAATCGTTGAAAAAGAAGGCAGGGATAAGAACAGACAGGTCATCGTCGGAGCACACTATGACGGAACAGGTCTGGGAGACAACGGATCAGGAGTTGCGCTGCTTCTTGCTACTGCAGTAGGTCTTAAAAATGTTTCTCTTCCATGCAATGTTGTTTTCATATTCTTTGACGGAGAGGAATACGGTCTTTACGGCAGTTCGCATTATGCAGGCAAAATGTCATCAGCTGAGAAAAAAAAGACATTGTTCATGGTCAACATTGACAGCCTGGCATTCGGAGATTACTGCAACGTATACGGCGGAAACAAAAACATATATTCCACATGGAATAATATCGGCAACACACTTAAGACTTATGAATTTGTCTTTGATCTTGCAGATGCGATGGGAATAAAAACCTGGGGCATAGATGATCTGGACGGTTACTTTGCAGAACATGGAACCGGTCCTGAAATAACCGATAACACCATTTACACCAATCCATGGACCAGAAAAAACCCCGCTCCCGAGAACAGCTCTTCTTTCAGTCCAAATACAATCCCTTACAGCGACCAGGTGGGTTTCGCAAAGAAAGGAATTCCCTATATCTACTTTGAAGCAACAAACTGGTTTGCCGGAGTAAAAGGTACTGATCTTGTTTATACCGGGTATATTGAAACATATGACTCATCACTCGGAGAAGACGGTATGTTCATGAATACCGAATATGATACCCTTGATAATCTTGAACAGATATTTCCGGGAAGATGCAGAAAGCACTTTCAGGTATATTCTCCGCTGCTCAACGGCATTCTCCTGAATGCTGACCGTTACATAAAATAGATATATACAGTCATCAATACGATCCTGGGTAAACTGATCAGTAACAGCCTTACTCAAAGATGATCTTGCTGTGATTCAGTGAATAAGGTTCTACGGATAATTCACTCCAGGCAAATTCTTTCCATACTGCCCGCATCATCTTCCCTACTCTCTGAGTCTTGGGATCATGGGCATCTGACATTGCATTTGTCCAGTTGAACAGTACGGGGAACTCAGCGATATGGCAGCATCCGAGTCCCATTTCCGCCATTTCCTTAGTGACATATCTGTAGTTATACAGCCATACTTTTCCTGGATAATTGTTTACAACATTCATAGTCGGGTCAATAATGACCTTATTTGATAATGCCCTGGTCATTCTTTCCCTGTAGGGTTCCTCTCCGTCTCTGACATCGAGTTTCACAACCTTTGAAAAAACTCTGAGAAGAGGATTCGGTACGTTGTTGGTATACAGACGCATTTCTTCTTTGTTGTAGCCGATAAGAAGATTTTTTGTACAGGATTTTATAAGTCTCCTCGGGTAGTCTTTAATGATGACCCCGTCAATGACCGGGGAGAATGCACATGTCAGATTTCCTGAAAGAATTAACTTATCGGTCACCAGATTGATTGCCCTGCCGATCTTATCGTAAGTTTTGTACATGATGCGTTCAGGATAATCCTTATCAACCCCGAGTATCCTCAGGTAATCAAGTGCAACCTTTTCGCTTTCCTTTTCAGTCCAGAAATGATCGACACTGGGAGACTGGACTATCGCTTTTTGGAACAGTCCGGAAGAAAGTTCTGAAGTCATCAGTGCAAGAGTGCATGCACCGCCTGCTGACTGTCCGAAACCAGTGATATCGTCTTTGTCTCCGCCGAAGGCATCGATATTGTCATGGACGAACTGAAGTGCCATCAGCTGGTCATACATGCCATTGTTCATATCAAAACGGCTTCCCAGGAAGTGAAGATTGAGAAAACCATAGACATTCAGTCTGTAATTAACGGATACAACAATGGTATTGGTTGCCTTGGCAAAATAACCGAGTTCATATTCCAGCACATCGGTGGATTCGTTTTTGCATCCGATACCTCCGATCTTGTATGCACCGCCGTATATCCAGACCATAACAGGCAGTTTTTCTTTTCTGTCACTGGGGGCAAAAATGTTGAGGTAAAGACAATCCTCGCTGTTGTTACCCGTACTGAAGCGTGATTTGGCCTGTATCGGGTTTTTGGAGCCTTTCACGGCGAAATAAAGACCTGTCCACGGTTGTTTTTTCACAGGATGACGGAAACGGAGATCTCCGACGGGAGGTTCTGCAAAAGGTATCCCGAGGAATTCATCGCAACCATGTCTTCTGATACCGATGACGTTCCCGTATTCGGTCTGAATTATCGGAGTATCCATTCTTTCCATACTGTAATTGTATATTATTGACAGCTTGTTTTTAATATACAAAACAGGGGTTTTGTCACAAAAAAAGTCAGTTTTTGTTTTCACTTTCCCCGAGTGCCTTCCAGCCGAAACGCCAGATGGAAACCAGCACAGAGATTATCGTGATCGCTTCATTTATCACGCCGCCGATGGAACCGACTATTGAATCGTAAACTATCCAGACCGGACTTGAGATAAACAGATTGGAGATACGGATATTGCGGGCGTTGAAGGTTGAATATGCAACTGTACCTGCCGAAAAACCGATGAGCGGAAGTATATCGATCCAGCTGTTCCACTGCCAGACAACATAAGCAGCATATAAAGCAATGAAAATAACGACAAGTCCCTTCCATTTCACCCAGGGCCATTTATCTCTTCTTACAAGCAGGAAATTTCTTATGATGCTCATGAGAAGACTGACAGCACCGCTCGGTTGTTCCAGCAAAAGAAACTGAACAGCAAACAGACTGCAGGCAATCATCTGCATAATGAAAAGCGGTTTTGTTTCCCTGAACTGATAAGAAACAAGAAAGCATCCCAGCCCGAGAAAACCTATTATCTGTATGATGATCGGATTCATCAGCTAACACTCACATGGAAAATGTCTTATTCTGCATTTGCACAGACACAGTTATGATGCACTCCTTAAAAGACTTTTTCAAGTTTCCTGAATGATATGTTTGCCTTCACCTGCAGTAAAGATCATATTCCTCAGGAGTATTGATATTAAGAAGATTCTTTATTTCTTCGGTGTCCGTTATTTGAAGATATTTCACATTTAGATTCTTTAAAGACCGGGAAACGGAATAGAGACCTTTATTAAGTGCTTCTTCAAATACAGGAAGACAGTTTTTTGTATAAACAGCACACAGAGGATGATATCCGTCATCAGTCTCGGGAATAACTGCATCGTATTTACCGATGGAACTGACAAGTTTGTCAGCAAATTCTGAAGTAAAGAACGGAAGATCACACGGAACTGTAAGCACCAGATCATCTCCATTCGCCTTCAAAACCGCGTGAAGTCCTGACATCGGTCCGCAGTCAGGATAAATATCCTTCACTACAGGAAGTCCGAATTTTTTAAACTTCTCTTCATCATTTGAAGAGATAAGGACATTACCGAATCCCTTCAGTTCATCAATGGTATGCTCAATAAAGCTTTTTCCGTTTACTGAAAGAAAAGCTTTATCCTTCCCCATCCTGCTGTTTTTGCCGCCTGCAAGGATCGCTGCTGATATCATCTCAATTCTATTTTCTGTAGTATTTTTCGATACGGCACGGAATATCCTTTATGATCGGGAAACCAGATATATAGTCCCGGTATCTGAGACTGCACAGATCGTTCACATTGCCTCTTGCCCAGTAACCTGACATGAACCTGCTTCCTCCGCCGTAAGGTATATGGATCGAACCAGGAGTCATTTCAGTTATCCTGGTATAGAATACTTTGCTTCCGAACGGCGAAACGACCCTTATCCTTTCTCCGTCTTTTATTCCGTATGCTGATGCATCCTCAGTGCTTATATCCGCCATGGGTCTGACTGCTTCCTTTGCAGCCATTTCGGGTATGTTCTGTCCAAAGGAACCGATCCTGACCATTGTCCTGGCTCCGCTCGTCATTGTAAGAGGATATTCCTTATTCAGATCCTTATCTTTAATGGTCTCACGCATGTCACGGTAATCCGGAATACCTTTATAACCGTACTTTTCAAGAACAGTTGATTTAATTTCGATCTTTCCCGAAGGAGTCGGAAAGCCTGGTTTTCCGTCTTTTCTGACAAGACCTTTTTTATACTTTTCATATACTACAGGCGCTTTCTCCCTACGGACCGTCAGATCATCTGATTTTCTCAGTTTCCTGTACAGTGCATCATCCTCAAGATACCACCTCTGGAGTTTTTCATTTGTATCGGGAAGCCTGTCCCCGAATCCCATGCGCCCGGCAAGTTTCTGAAGGACAAAAATATCATTCATGGTCCCGCCTACCGGTTCAATTAACGGATCTCTCAGCTGAACCATACCTCCGAGATCGAGGACCGAAGCCGTTTCATATCTCGTCGAAACGGGAAGGATAACATCGGCATAACAGGCATCTTCCGTCATATATCTGTCCAGGACTACCATGAAATCAAGCTTTTTATATGTTTTTGCCCATGTACGGCTCTCGGGAAATGTAACCATGGGCGAACCGCCGACCATCAGCAATCCCCTCACCGGATACGGATCATTCTTCAGTACAGCATCAGGAAGATCAGACATCAGCCCTGTTTTGGTGTAGGCAGTGAAAACAGGATACTTATCTGCACCGAGCGGAAGATTGTCCTTATCCGGGACATAGAGTTTATGCTCTGACAGTCCGGTCTTACTGATATACATTCCGCCTTCAACATCAAGTTTTCCGGTTAATGCCCAGAGAAGGTATATCATTCTGGTTGCCTGTACGGCAGCAGGCTGATATTCCACACCAGTGAATGTTATGAATGACGCTTTTGTCGTTGAACAGAAGAGATCTGTCAGTTCTCTCAGCATTTTCTCACTGATACCGCAGTATTTCAGAAGTTTGGAGAGTTTCTGTTTTTTCAGGTACTGTCTGAATTCATCAAAACCGAGTGTGAAATCCTCTGCAATCGATTTATCATAACGTTCTTCTTCGATTATGATCTTGAGCATGGCAAGAGTCAGTGCTCCGTCACTTCCGGGCATGAGAGGGATCCAGATGTCTGCATTTGAATTCATGGCTTCTCTTCGCGGATCGATGAGAACCAGCTTTCCTCCGCGCTTCTGCATTTCGCGTATCCTTGAATACATTCGTGCCGGTCCGTCATCCGTATATGAATTCTTGCCCCATGAAAAAACAATTTCGCTGTGTTCGATATCAGGAACAGTTGCATCCATTCCCATGCCGATCGTCAGCATCGGAGCAATAATCCTGGAAGCATTAAAGCATATCGATCCTCTGTCAAGATCATTCGGAGAACCGAGATTTGCAAAGAAACTGTCACCGGCTTTATCAATGGTGGCTTCAAGTACTCCCTGTCCGAAGTATGAGGCAAGGGCCCTGGGACCGTACTTTTCCTTAACAGCCAGGAATCCTTTTGCGGCGATATCGAGTGCTTCATCCCATGTAGCTTCCCTGAACTGTCCGCTGCCTTTTTTTCCTGTCCTTACAAGAGGTTTGAGCAGTCTGTCATGGCCGTAGATCACAGCAGGAGCGAGTTTGCCTCTGGGACAGAGGTATCCTCTTGGAGAATCAGGATCAGCAGCAACGGAGTCGATTTTTCCGTCCTTTATCGTTGCCTCGATCGCACACTGGCTGCGGCACATACCGCATAATCCCTTCTTAACTGCCGTGTTCTTATTCATAAGCTTTTCCTCACTGACCTGTATGCCGTTTTAAGCATAACAATAGCATATTTTCCCTTTATCCGAACCATTCATTCAATAAAAACAATTTAATGTGATTATAAATATTATAAATCGATTAAAACTGATTTTGTGTATAATAACTCTAACAGGATTCACATGAACCTGTCTGATACAAGACTGACGGAGAGAAAAAAATGAATGACGAATGCCTGATCTGCGGGGAACTGCTTGAATATCTCAATAATGACGAAGAAATGACCTGTGTCCTATGCCATAAGACAGAACCAAGCAAGACAAGATGCATAAAAGGCCATTATGTATGCAGTGAATGTCATACCCAGGGGCTGGATGTCATCTGGAATATATGTCTTACGGAAAGATCAAAGAATCCCATCGAAATAATGAATAAGATGATGCATGAATCCTTCTGCCATATGCATGGGCCTGAACACCATATCATGACAGGAGCTGCTCTGATCACAGCATATAAAAATGCAGGCGGAGATGTAGATCTCGAAAAAGCACTTACAGAGATACGCAACAGAGGCAAACAGGTACCCGGAGGCTCATGCGGTTTCTGGGGAGCATGCGGAGCCGCTTTAAGTTCAGGTATGTTTATATCAATCGTGACCGGATCAACTCCTCTTTCCAATGAGAACTTCGGCTTGTCCAATCAGATGACATCTCGTTCACTCGGGAAGATCGGAGAGATTGGCGGTCCGAGATGCTGCAAAAGAGATTCCTATACATCTATTCTTCAGGCAATCGATTTTGCCAGGGAAAAACTTGGAATCGAGATGGAATCAGAAGACATCGTCTGCGACTGGTCTTCACAGAACAACCAGTGTATCGGAAAACGCTGTCCTTTCAACAAGGCAAATCACGCTTAATGACTCAGGACGGCTAGAGAACTTGATCAGTTTTCCCTGACCTTTTTACCGGTCATGTGTTCTATGCAGAGATCCAGCATTAAAACCCGGTCCGCACTGGAACCTGACATTTCCTTTTCAAGATACTCCGCAGTCGGAAAATATTTTGCTCCGAGCAGACGGAGTTTGTTTCTTCTTTCCGTGTCGTCCTCTATTACTCTGATCTTTCCGAAGGCTACGACACTGGTGAAATGGAACCACCAGTCATTTTCCTCCTGGACTCCATCAGACAACACGCAGAAAGAGACCTTATCATTTTTTCTGATCGAATCAAGCTTATGACCGGAAGCGGCGCTATGGAAATAAATATGTCCGTCTTCGTATACGAAATCCATCGGGACAGTATAGGGATATCCTTCATCACCTAGAACCGCCAGTATTCCCCGTTTTCCTTTTTCAAGAATACTTATGCATTCTTCATCGGTTACCTGCTGTTTGAAACGTCTCATTTCACGGAACATACTATTTACCTCTTTCGTATCAGAATGATCCCTTCACTGCTATAATTATAGATAATATCAGTATCAGAGGTCAGAAGCCTATGAAAAGATATCTCACGATATTATCTGTTTGTTTTTCTCTGCTGATCCTGGCATCAGTATTCATGACAGGCTGTAACAGCAAACCTGACAATGCAACGATCGAACAGGTAATAAAGGAATATGCCGCATCTTATACAGCAGATCTTCCTGATCTTGATTACACTTCTATGACGGTTCCTCACAGATGGAACAACAAAGCAGATGCAGTCATTATGTCTGCAGACGGCAATTATCAGGTGAATTTCAGCATCACCTATGACAGGAACAAAAAGAAATACACAGTATCGGAATGCTTTTACATGGGTCCCGGCATTGATCAGCCGAGGTACCCTATCGTAAGTAATTAAGGAGAGTTCAAGTATGGAAAAAACAATCACAGTGAAAGGAACCGGAAAAGCAACAGCAAAACCTGATCTGGTCGTTCTTTCAATGAATCTGGAATCACGGGACAGGGAATACAAAAAGGCCATGGATATGGCTTCGGACAATATCGGTCATCTCAACAAGACTCTTGAAAAAGCAGGCTTTGAAAAGGATTCGGTCATTACCACCGATTTCAATGTCCATACTGAATATGAGAATATCCGTGATAAAGACGGAAGCTACAAAAACATCTTCAAGGGCTATGTTGTAATGCACAGTCTCAAGACCGAATTCGACTTCGATTCCGAACTTCTCACCAGGGCTCTTTCTGCCATCGGAACATGTCTTGCACATCCCCAGCTCTCTATCGCATTCACGATAAAGGATCCGACAGAAATCAATGAAGAGCTGCTCAGATCGGCATCGGAAAACGCAAAACGCAGAGCCGAGGTACTCAGCGAAGCTTCCGGAGTGAAACTCGGAGAGCTTGTTGCGATCGATTACAACATGGGAAAACCGAATGTCTACTCAAACACCCGTTATAATGTTGCCGATGAAGCACTGGGGGCTCCCATGCTGATGGCAAAATCCATTTCCATCCAGCCGGATGATATCAAACTTACCGACACCGTCACCTTTGTCTGGAAGATCGAATGAACAGAATCATTACAATAGCAAGGGAATTCGGAAGCGGAGGGCGTGAACTCGGCGTACTCCTGGCTGAAAAGCTGGGTTATGCCTACTATGACAAAGAGATCATTTCCGAGATCGCAAAGAGGACCGAACTCTCCGAGGAATATGTTTCCGCCATTGTTGAAAACCGCACCCATAAAATGTTCCCTATCACGATCGGACGAAGTATTGCCATGATAAGCAACAGTACCCTTCTCCAGCAGGATATTTCCATTTACAGGGAACAGAGCAGGATCATACGGGAAATGGCCGAGAAATCGGATTGTGTGATCGTAGGTAGATGTGCTGACTTTCTTCTCAAAGACCAAAATGCCTTCCGTATCTTTGTATATTCCGACATGCAGAGCAGAATAAAGCGATGCCGTGAAAAAGGCTATGAAGGGTCAGACCTTTCGGACAAAGAGATACAGAAAAAAATATCCGAGATCGATAAAAGCCGTGCGGATTATTACAAAAACTACACAGATCAGGAATGGGGCAAAAAAGAAAACTATGATCTGATGGTCAATACAACAGACTGCAACATGGAAGAGCTGGCAGAAAAACTGAAAGCCTACATCACATCAGAATAATTCAGATATGCTTAAACATAAAAAGACCGGAACGCTGAATTCCGGTCTTTTTGGTTTTTCATTTGATCTGGAGGGTCAGATCACATCAATATTCATTTGTTAGATAATGCAGGCTCGTTCTTCAAATTTCTTCTTCTCGGAAGGAACAGGTTCCTTCTCAGGAACACCGACCGGGATGATGGTCTTGACGATGGATTCATCCTCGATTCCAAGGATCTTCTTGATCTTATCGGCATTATCACCTGCCTTGGTCATACCATCCATCCAGACACCTGCATAACCGAGAGCTGTAATTGCCAGCCAGACATTTTCAGTTGCGGCTCCATAATCTTCAACGTTGAAGGACATACCGTAGACCAGCGGACCTGAAAGTTTCTGAGTTATCACAACGATAAGAGGTGCAGTCTGAGTTGCAGGGGTTGAAATAACTTCACTTATCTTCTTCAGGACTTCGGGATCCTTGACCCCAATGAATGAAACTCCCTGGAAATTCATGCCTGACGGAGCATCGATACCTGCCTGAAGGATCTTTCTGATATCCTCATCAGGTACTTTCTGATCCTTATACGAACCTCTGTAGCTTGCTCTCTTTTTTACCACCTCGAAAAAATCCATTTATATCTCCTTTAAATTAAAATAATATGGGCATATATTCTCGTAGCTGCCATCCTTCATTCTGAACCCGCCGGGAATAACTCCAAGCTGGATAAATCCCAGTCTTTCATACAGATGTCTGGCATGTATATTGGATTCGACCACTGCATTGAACTGCAGTATTCCGAATCCTTTTTCCCTTCCGCGGACAATACAGTCCTTCACAAGCATTTCACCGATGTGCTTTCCCCGGCTTTCCCTGCTGACCGCATAGCTGGCATTGCAGATATGTCCGCATCTGCCGACATTATTCGGATGAAGGATATACAGACCGTATATTCTTCCTTCATCTTCTGCTACGGCACAGTAGGTCTGGGATCCGAAGAACTTCCTGCCTGTTTCAGCATCAAGTTCTTCTTCCTGCGGAAAGGCTGTTCCTTCTTCAACAACCTCATTCCAGATCCTGATCATTTCTGTCAGGTCTTTCTCATTATACTCTCTTATCTTCATCCTATTTTTCCTGTCAGAAACGCAAATACCTTTTCATTGAACTCTTCCGGATTGTTCCTGGCAATATAGTGATTTCCTTTTACAAACACCAATTCTGAATCCGGAATGGATGCTGAAATCAATTCCGTATGCTTTCTTTTTATCAGATCACGTGTTCCCGCCATCACAAGAGTCTTAACAGTAATCTTTGACAGCTCTGAAGGATCGATATTCGGTGAATCGACCATGAGGCCGAGCATTTCCATTTTTGCTTTTGCCTTCGGATCATTCTTTGCCCTGGCTTTATTGATCCTGTATCCGATCTCAATCGGAAGCTGGGTGGTAAGCTTAACTCCTGATGTGTTGAGATTTGCTCCGTCAACGATCAGTCTGATCAGCATATCGGAATGTCTGATGGCAAACAGAAGAGCAATATTGCCTCCGTCTGAAAAACCAAGCAGATTGGCTTTGCTGATACCGCGATGCTTCATGAATTCATAGAGGTCATCTGCAAATTGTGAAATGGTAAACGGCTCTTCTCCTCTGGGAGTCCTCCCATGTCCGCGGGTATCTATGGCATAAACATGAAAGTATTTTGAAAACAGATCGATCTGTCCGGCAAAGTAATCACTGTTCTCATCGTTGCCGTGCAGCAGGATGAGTTTTTCTCCATGCCCTTTCTCAATACAGTAATGTTTTATATCCATGCTTATATCATAGCTTTTTTACAATCAAAAAAAAGATTTTTTTTGAGATCCGGTCATTTTTGAAAAATTTGTCCACATGTGTGCAGTATTATGAAATTGTCATTTTGGAACTCCTTCTTGAATACGGGAACAGCTGAAGTCGCATAAGCTGTTCCCGAACTTCTTTTTCAGGACTTTTTTATCCGGATTGCTGTAAAATACCTTGCAGTGATAATCTTTTAACTTGGTAACACTTATTATCCTGAAAGAGGGTTATTGAATATGATCGCTTTGCTGATGAATCTATTTCTTGTCATGTCAGGTGTTCTTCTGCTCATTTATGACAGGAAATATAAGACTACGACCGGAAAAGTGATCAGCAGCGGAAAAGGCGGAGAAACAAAATACCAGTCAGTCGTTGAATACGATGCCGATGGAAAAACTCTGCACTGCAAGATCGATCATTCAAAGGAAGCACTCACCAGGGAAGGAGCAACCGTAAAGCTCAAATATGATCCCGAAGATCCTGTTTCGGCGACCAATGAAATGATCGATGTCACAGCTCTTCTGCTTATCGGTATCTGTTCTTTCAATATAGTTCTGGTTATCATCAGCTTTATCGCTTCTTGATTTTCCTCGGAATTGCTGTTAATAATCATGCAGATGATCTGCGTGTTAAAAATAAAAGATTCATGCTCAGGAGATATTCTATGAACAGCAGCCAGGCATTATCCAAACTCATGGAAGGAAACAACAGATATGTTGAAACCGGAAGGAACGATTCTGTATTCGGAAAGGAATACCTGAAGGACCTTGCGGAAAACGGACAGCATCCCTTTGCCTGTGTTATATGCTGTGCCGATTCAAGAGTGGTTCCCGAGAATATTTTCTCCGTCAATATCGGCGAGATATTCACGATAAGAAACGCCGGTAATGTGATAGACAATGCCGAGATCGGATCTGCGGAATATGCCGCACTTCATCTTCATGTTCCTCTGATCCTGGTACTGGGACATACAAAATGCGGAGCGGTACAGGCAGCACTATCCGGAAATGATGAAGGAAAGATCGGCTATATAGCATCACGCATAAAGAAAGAACTCGGAGACGAGACCGATCCCCGAATCTGCTCAGCAAGAAATGCAGTGCACGGAGCAAATACCCTGAAGGAAAGCCCCATCCTTTCAAAACTCATCAGCGAAGAAAAGCTAAGAATAGCCGTAGCACTCTATGATGTAGATACCGGAAAGGTCAGTTTCTAGTTAAAACAGATCTTTCCGTAGCAATTGCCATGGCTGATTAATTCCCCATACCCACCCTGGGATCGTAAGTACATGGTAGTAAATATTCAATATAAAGATGCATTTGTAAGGATGCTGGGCAAAAGTGTAAAAAAGGATTCGAACCTTGATGACGCCCCTGTCAACACCATACAATGGGCACATACTCTGCCCTGGAGTTGTACTCTCCCGACCCGTTAACCTTAAAAGCTATTGTTCTATAAGATCAGTCGTCCAGTTGAGTCCCTGAATCCTGGTCTCAAGCTCTCTCAATTTCTTTGCTTCTTCATCAATGCGCTTCTGAAGAGCTCTTACGTTCATGGTGCTCTTGATTACGATCTCTGACCCTCTGGATCTGTACACTTTCTCGCTGGATTTAGTGACAAAAGAGCGGAGGATATCAATGTGAAGTATCATTGCATCACGTTTTGAGATAAGAGCAGTAATGGTTTCACTGCCGTCTTTAACGGCTGCGTTCGTCAGATTGATTGCTGTGACCAGTTCTGTCAGTCTGTCTGTCATTCTGTCCAGCTGTGCAAGGAGTTCTTCAGGATCCTCGGAAGGATTCTCACCTTCCTGGACCAGAGCGTTGTTGGAAAGTCTTTCTCTGATCTGTGCGATTCGTTTCTGAAGATCGCTTCTTTCTGATAATGCTTCTGCAATTTTCATATCTTTCTCCTATAAAACATGCAGCCGGCAAAGGATGAAGATCAATCACCGGCCATGATATCAATCTGTATCGAAAACGGTTTTTACTGTTTGTCGTTGACCTTCTTAACAAAAGCAATAAATTCATCGGACGGAACAGGAGTTGAGAAATAAAATCCCTGAAGATAGTCACAATTCATTTCTTCAAGCATTGCCATCTGCTCAGGTGTCTCAACACCCTCAGTCACAACTTTGATGCCGAGTTCATGCGCCATTCTGATGGTGTTATCAAGGATCACATATGCATTTCTTACTTCTCTGGATTTCCACATGATCGATCTGTCTATCTTTACTAAATCGAATGGTATATCAAAGAAATAAGACAGATTCGAATAGCCTGTACCGTAATCATCCATGGAAAAACCGCATCCTGCTTTCTTGATGCTATTTATTGATTTTCTCAGAGCCTTTGAATCCATGGACATCTGTGATTCGGTGATCTCAAAATTGATGTGTGAAGTATCGATACCTGATTTTTCGATCATTTCCAGAAGGTCCTTAATAGCTGTACTGTTCATGCACTGTATCATTGACAGGTTCACTTCCATGCACTTGAATCCGTGCTGGAGAATTTCGGAATTATTCATCATGTCCAGTACATTTCTCAGGACTATCTTTCCGATCTCTATTATCCTACCCTTCTTCTCTGCAATGGGGATGAATTCATCAGGAGGAATAAACCCGAGATCGGGATCCTTCAGTCTGAGCAGGGCCTCCGCTGTGGAAACCGCCTTTGCCTCTGTATCCCAGATGGGCTGGTAATATACCTCAAAACCATTGTCCAAGATAGCTTTGTATATGGCATCTTCAACTGCACTCTGACGGTTGAATCTTTCGATAAGAGTGGTTATCTTACCTTTATTCTGATATCCGTTGTCATTAGAACTTTCAGAGTAATTTTCTCTGACATTGTCTATGACAAGGAGAAGATGTTCAAGATTATTGATCTCTTCAGGGACTTTGATCGTTGAAATGACTGTGTCAAGCTTGCAGCTTACGGTTTTCTCGACCCATTCATTACTGAATCTTTCTTCAGCCTGACGAATTGCGTCTTCAATATTATCCATGTGAGTACTTAGAAGGACAAAGTATCCTTTGTCCAGATAATAAACGGTTATTTCTTTTCTGATGTTTCTGAGAAATTCACCAACCAAGGCCATGATGCCTGTCATACGGTCGATCCCCAATTTCAGATTGGCATTCTCATAATTGGTGATATCGACAGTTGCCATCGAGTATGACGATCTGTTGATAAAATAGTTTCTGTTGTCTTCGATAAATGCCCTCTTGTTGTAGCAGCCAGTAGTAAAATCGGATATTTCTTCCCAGTTATCCATAACGAGAAGTATTCCCATCATAACGATGGTTTCTATAAAACATGAAATAAGGATATCTGGAATAAAAGCCTGGACAGCTTCTGCAACTATTGAAGAGAAAATAAAGAAGAACCCCATCAGCTTCTTTGAATATGTAAGACCTCGTCCGTATTTGAACAGATACACAGTTGAAAGAACGAGATACAAAAGATCAACTGCATACAGGACATAGAATGCCGGACCATGCGTGTACATTCCGGCGGAATCGTAATAAAAGACCCAGTTGAAAAAAGGATTGAGGAGAAAACAAAGAAGAACAATCACGACCGGAATAGTCAGGGAAAAAACTTTTATACGTGATGCCCTTGTTGTAAATGTTTTATCCACACCTGTCTGGAAAAGAATATAAACGAAGAAAATGAAAGGCATTAAGTTCTGGCAGATAAGATAACCGTAATTGGAAAAGTCTCTCAGCCCTTTTGAATACTGATCGGGATAAGAATTCGGAAAACAGGTCAAAATATCGAAGAAACATGTCAGAGCACTGAAAATGGCAAGAACAAAGATCGCCTTGTTTACCGGTCTTTCAAGTTTCTTCTTCCAGAGAATAAAAATGACCGCGATAACCGACATCACAAAGCCGACTATATCAAAATCATAGTTATACAGCATTTTCCTGTTTTATTCTCCGGACAAACTCTCAGTTTTAATTTGTAATGTCTAATTATACCAAAATACTGTATGTACACATATAGTTACGAGTCTTATATTCCTCAAAGAGCAGCATACACTAAAAACTGTTTGCATAGATAAAGGTCGCATGTTAGAATTTTTGTGCCTAAAAGCATGGTTTCCCCGACTTTATGTAAAGGATTAAAAGTAGTGGTTTTGCTATGAAACTGGAATCTTTCTTTAACCCTAAAAGCATCGCCGTTGTCGGCGTATCCGATAACCCCACCAAGCTGGGAGCTGTAGTTTTCAATAACATTCTCACAGCAGATTTTAAAGGCGATCTGTTTGCAGTAAACCCCAAATGCGACGGGCAGACGCTGTACGGCAAACCATGTGTGGCAAGCGTGGCCCAGCTTCCCGAACCTATCGATCTGGTAGTAATCCTGGTGCCTGCCAAAGTAACAGAATCCGTTATCGATGACTGCATCGCAAACGGCACCAAGAATATTTCCATCATCACGGCAGGCTTCGGTGAAGTCGGTGAAAAAGACCTGGAAAAACGCATTGCCCAGAAATGTCTCGACAACGGCATCAATCTTCTCGGTCCCAACTGTCTCGGACACATTGCCACTTTCAATAACGTAAACGCATCCTTCGGCGGCATTCCTACACGCGGAAATGTCGCTTTTATTTCCCAGTCAGGCGCATACTGTTCAGCCATCATGGACTGGGCTGAAGAAAAAGGCATCGGTTTCTCCCATTTCATTTCGATCGGCAACAAGGCACTTATGGGAGAGGATACGCTGCTTGATGCCCTTCAGGATGATCCCAACACAAAGGCTTTCGTTTTCTATCTCGAATCGATGAAAAACGGCAAGGCTTTCCTTAAGGTACTCAAGAAAGTATCCGATACCAAACCATGCGTGATCATGGAACCGGGCAAGAGTTCAAAGGCACAGGCTGCTTCTCTGTCCCATACCGGTTCACTAGCTCCCAATTACCGTGTACTGGAGATAGCTCTTCAGGAAGCAGGCGCAATCCAGGCTTACAATGACCGTGAATTGTTCGGTCTGCTTGAGATCCTTGAATATGCCAATCATAACGAATTTGACGGAAAGGTCGCAGTCCTTACAAATGCAGGCGGTGTCGGTGTGCTTACATCAGACCTCTGTGAGGAAGCAGGACTCGATCTTGCCAGACCAAGCGATGAAACAGTCGAAAAACTGCGTGCAGCCCTGACTCCCGAAGCATCCGTCGGCAATCCTATCGACGTGATCGGAGATGCCAAGGCTGACAGATATGAAAACGCTCTCCGTATTTTGTGTGAGAGCGGAGAATACAAGAACATCCTGGTTCTGCTCACACCCCAGCGTGTGACCGACCCTGTCGGAACAGCTGAAGCCATTGTCCGTGTCGCACCTGAATACAAAAACGTCAATATCTACTGCGTATTCGTCGGCGGAACAAAGGTTGCAGAAGGTCTTCAGATACTCAGTGCAAACCGCATTCTCAATTATGAATATCCCAACGATGTTGTCAGACTCCTGGGCCTTCTCAAGGCACAGATGCCGTACCGCGGAAAGAAACTTCCCACGGCTCAAGTCAACGAAGTTCCCGAAAATATCAAAAAAGCAGTTGCTGATGCCAAAGAAGCAGGACTTGCCTCCCTGCCCCAGCAGACAGTGAACATGATAATGGATCACTACGGCATCGATTATCCCAAGAGCGGAAACTTCACTGACAAGAATGAAGCTCTGGCATTCTGCAGGAATATCTTCCCCAAGTCAGTCGTTCTCAAATTGTCTGCTCCTGATGCTCTTCACAAGACGGAAATGAAAGGTATCTACCTCAACATCTGCGATGATGCTTCCTTCAATGAGGCCTGGGACGGACTCTGGGGTTCCATTGAGAAATTCCAGCTGAAGGGCGCATCTGTTCTTATCCAGGAAATGATAACCAAGGCAAGCGAAACCATCATCGGAGTTAATTCCGACAAAAACTTCGGAAGAGTGATGGTATTCGGTACCGGCGGTATCTATACGGAAGTCATGAGAGATACAGCAATGAGAATCCTCCCTGCTGATGACTTTGATGCAATGATCAAGGAAACCAAGATCGGAACTATCATCAACGGTGTCAGAGGCGAAGCACCCAAAGCTGTAGGTCCTCTTATCGAATGTCTGAAAAAGGTTCAGCAGCTCGTACTTGAAATTCCTGAAATCACATCTATCGACGGCAACCCTGTTCTTGTCACTTCAGACAGAGCAGTGGTCGTTGACTTCAAGATGCTTCTCAAATAATTGATTCTTTATCGTATCAGACCCGTCATACTGTTCATATGACGGGTTTTTTTATGATAATAAAATTTTTCCAAAACAGTTATCATATATGTAGTGGATTACTCATAAGAGAGTTTCAGGAGGACGATGAATGGAAAATACAAAACCGACCAGCCTGGAAGAGAATGAAGCCCGGGGCATCGCCGAAATCCTCAGCCGCGGAGCAGCCAATCCGTCAGAATTCGAAAGATACTTCCGGCAGATCAATGAACTGATGTGCTACTACCAGTGTGCGATCATGGAAGTCGAAACAAAATTCCGCGTTCTTGAGAAACAGCTTTCCATGCATCATGACAAAAGTCCCATTGATTCAATCCAGACCAGACTTAAATCCACAGCCAGCATCATGGAAAAGGTCCAGCGCAGAAACCTGGACGTAACATCGATCGAAACAATAGAAAAGAATATCCACGACATAGCAGGAGTACGGGTGATATGCTCCTTCATTGATGACGTATATGAACTTGCAAAATCCTTTGCAGATCAGGATGACATCACAGTCCTGGAAGTAAAAGACTATATTAAAAACCCGAAACCCAACGGTTACAGAAGTCTGCATATCATTGTCGAGGTCCCGATCTTCCTGAAGGACGAGAAACGCATGATGAAAGTCGAGGTGCAGATGCGCACCATCGCAATGGAATTCTGGTCCAACCTTGAACACAAGATGAGATATAAGAAAAGCATGTCGGAAAAGGTCAGACGTGAAACAGAGGACGAACTGTTTGCATGCGCGGAATTATCGGCCGAACTGGACAGAAGAATGCAGGAAGTTTTCTACATAATAGAAAATGACTGACAAAGATATTGAAGATGCATTTAATGACGGCAGAAAATAAGGTATAATGAGCTTTAATCTGAAAGAATAAACGGGTGGTTTTTCAGCCTGAAAACATACCTGAACGGTTTGCTGTCAGGTTCCCATCTTAAACAAGGAGAAAGACTATGCTTGATATAAAGTTTATAAGAGAAAACCCTGACAAGGTAAGGGAAGCTCTCTACTGGAGAAATGATCACAAGGCTCCCCTGGATAAGTTACTGAAGGCTGATGAAGAACACCGTGTTGTTCTCACAGAACTTGAAGATCTCCGACGACAGCGAAAGGATATCTCAAAACTGGGCAAGGATGCTGCGGAAGCAGGACGAAAACTCCGTGACCAGATCAAGGAAGTCGAGGAAAAGGAATCTGCATTAAGCGAGCAGATCCGTACCATGATTCTTCAGTTCCCCAACATTCCCCAGGATACTGTTCCCAAGGGACTTTCAGAAGACGATTTTGTAATTGAAAGATACAGCGGAGAAGTTAAGGAGCTCGGTTTTGAAGCTCTGCCCCACTGGGATCTTGCCGAAAAACTCGGAATCATTGATTTTGAACGGGGCGTCAAGCTTTCCGGTACCCGTTTCTATATACTTAAGGGCCTCGGTGCCAGACTTCAGCGAGCCGTTATCTGGCTGATGCTTGACAGACACACCAACAGACACGGATACACTGAGATCTATCCTCCCTACATGGTCAAGAGAGACATAATGACCGCATCCGGCAACCTGCCTAAATTCGCAGACAACCTTTACCACGATGATGAAGACGATATGTGGTTTGTTCCTACTGCAGAAGTACCTCTGACCAGTCTCCATGCAGATGAGATACTCAGTGCAGAAGATCTCCCTATCCACTATGCCGCATACACTGCCTGTTTCAGACGTGAAAAGATGTCAGCAGGCAAAGATACCAGAGGTATCAAGAGAGGCCACCAGTTTGACAAGGTGGAGCTTTACAAGCTCTGCAAGCCGGAGACTTCAAATGATGAGCTCTTCTCTATGATCAAGGATGTCACCGATATTCTTGATGACCTCGGTCTGGTATACAGACTGAAGGCTCTGTCAACAGCCGATATCAGCTTCTCATCATCAAAGACCTATGATATCGAAGTCTGGGCTCCCGGCTGCAAGGAATGGCTCGAAGTCAGTTCATGTTCAAACTGCCGTGATTTCCAGGCAAGACGAGCAAATATAAGATTCAGACCGACTCCTGACTCAAAGCCTGAATTTGTCCATACATTAAACGGATCAGGTTTGGCCCTGCCACGTGTTATGATAGCTATAATGGAGAATTATCAGACCAAGGACGGCGGCATCAGAATTCCTGAAGCTTTACAGCAGTTCATGTGCACTGATGAAATAAGACCTAAATAACGGATGGATTGTTAATGTCAAAACGAAAACGACAGCTTTTCTTCGCCAAATGGGGTGGGTTGATCATAAGCGCCGCCTTCGTTTTGATATTTTCTGCTGTCGGGGGTCTTTATTTACATGCCAACGGAGAAGTCAGCAACACTCTTGCCTGGGTCTCCAGAGGTGCCACATTCGAAACCATAGAGCCCTGGCTGCGCGATGATGTGAATCAGATAGCAAAATACAAGGTTACCGTCAGAATAGATAACCTTGACAGCGGACAGGCAGATTTTTCAATGGCCAACCCTGTCATAGTTATGGGAGGATATGAACTTCCCATTCAGAATACTGAGATCCTGACGACTGCTGAAGACGGCAGCATCAGCATCGACGGACACATTGACGGTCATAAATATGTCAGGATTCCTATGATCATTGCACCGACATACAGAATGCTTGAGGATATGTCCAAAAAAGACTCTGTCGAACTGAGATTTTCCTGCAATAATACCGTCAAGGCTAAATACAGTTTCTTCACAAAAGATATATCCGTGCCGGTCACTATCTCTACAATGCTTCAGATCAAATACGAAACCTAGTGGTTTTGGAATACCGCCGCCGGTAAGATTTGGAGTCCCGTCCTCTTAAACTCCAAATATTACCGCATGCAGTCTGTAGATCCCCTGTTATCCGATCTCTCAATCCCTTTTTTTATTTGAAAGATCAGTATTTGTTCATAATTGGAGTATGATACTAACAGATTAGCACCGGAAAACAGTTGATATAAGCCCCGAGGGGGTTATTTTTGGCTATCTGTACATTGCCAGTTCAATGCTGTCCAGATACTGGCACATTGAAAGGTTGAAACTCTTGTAATCAGCCTTGTTGAATTCAACTGAAGACATTGAAACATCTACATCGACATCTTTAACCTGATTGTACATGGTTATTGAAATCGGAACACCGATTATGGTCGATTTACCGCGGAAGGTAATATTGGCAGCCTCTTCGATCTTCATGATATCTCTCTTGTTGAATATCTCAACAAGATGATTGTCTACGAGGATCTCAAGACTTCCGTAATACTCATATACGGAACTGAGAGCATTGAGGATTCCGTTCCAACCGGCAGGATATGTTAGTTCCCAACGTGATGTAAGCCATGCACCATCCTGTTTTACTCCGATCAGAAGCATCTGTCCCTCCTCAGCATTTACCCGTATATTTAAGGTTAACACAAAAAAATATCGTTTTTGAATACCATTCAAAAAATATTTGGGATAATTTTTTTTATTACAGAAACAGACATTTAAAATGCTAGAATTGAACTGTATGACAGAGAAAAAGAAAGACAACTGGTTTTTATTCGGAGATATCCACTGCAAGGCCGGACCTCTGAAAAAGTTTTATGAGGAAAACAAAGAGCGTTTATCTCTGGATGAATGCAGTAATAAGATTATCCTTCTCGGAGACGTCGGATTAAACTTCCATACCAGACGTCCGGGAGATGATGAATTCAGAGCTGAACTGTCATCTCTGCCCTTCACTTATATCTGTCTGCGCGGAAATCATGAAGCACGTATTTCCTTTGCAAGGGCAGATCATCCCGATGAATGGACTGACATGGAAAAATACGGTGGAACCATAACCGTCGAGAAAAAATATCCTCATATTGAATACCTTTCAGACGGACCTGCAGTATATGAATTCGGCGGATATAAGACTCTGAGCCTTCCGGGTGCTTACAGCGTGAGAAAAGGCTGCAGACATCATGATGACCCGAGTCCTGTCATACATGACGAACTGCTCAGACCGGATGAAATGGGTCGCGGCCGTGAGATCATCAAAAACAATAATTCCTTTGATCTTGTCATTTCACATACATGCCCTCTTAAATATGAACCGAGAGATCTGTTCAGATATGACATTGACCAGACGAAAGTCGATAAAAGCGTTGAGAAATTCCTGGATGAAATTGAAGAAAACATCTCCTACAAAAGATGGGCGTTCGGACATTTTCATGCGGAAAGACTGTATCCTGAAAACAATGGAAGAAGACTTCTGCTGCTGTTTCAGGACAAAGTTGCAGACCTCGGTAAATTCATGAATGCAAGAGCAGATCAGTCCTTTTCAGATATAACCGCCTGACGGATTCGATCAGTAGGCTCTTCTTCTGATCTGTTTGTCGAATACCTGGCTTTCCACATATGACATCATTTTGTTGTGGACATATGCATACAGAATGGCAGTCAGCACAGGTGAAGAAACCAGGAGCACCATACCGATCATCTTTTCTCTGAGAAATATACCCGCAACAACGAAACCAACTATCAGGATCAATGACAGAGAAAGAAGCAGTATATTGGACTTTAACCACTCTTTTTTGTAAAAGGAGATCTGCTCTTTGATTTCCTTGAGCGTCATATTGTTGCTTGACTGTCCCATTTCAGTTCCCTTTATAAACTCTTCTTTTTGCCTTTTCTTGTAACAATAAGAAGTATTATAAGCAAAAGCAGGAAAATTCCGAATACTCCTATCAGCAGAAGCGTAGTTGTGTCGTTCCACCAGTTATAGATAACTGTGAATGAAGTATCGGCATGACCATCCTGATAGTAGATCCTGATGGAATGGTTCCCTGCAGCCATATTCTTCAGATCATCAGCGCTGATCTTCACTGTGGTCGAGTCAGTTCCCGTTACTGATGCGGCATTGAATTCCATGCCGTCGATCACTGTTTTCAGATATTTGGCTACATTGCCGTTTGCAAGAATAACTATTCCGTCTTCAGAACCTTTCTTCCATGATCTTACAGAATCATTTTCATTGACCGCATATCCGGGCTGCTCGAATGAAATGATGACTGTGCCTGTATAGTTATTAAGGAAATCGACCGTTGCAGTACCAAACGGTGATTCCGGATTCAATGCATATGAAATGCTGTAATCTGTGCCTTTCTGAAGAGTCCTGTTGCCGACTTTTACTGTTTCAGCAGGAATTGTCTCTGAAGATGATGGTAAACATGCACCAAAAGTTATCTCATAATCAGTCGGAGCAGCAGGCATAATAGTGAACGTTCCGTCATACTCACCCTGATAATTACCGATGGCATGAACAGAGACTCTGGCAGTACCGGCATTGATGTTGTCAGATATTTCGACCTCGTAATCCTTGCCTTCAGTAAGGATAGTGCCTGTCATATTGGCAGTGACATTCAGCCTGGGGATTATCTCAGATCCGGTATAAGAATAGCTTCCTTCTATGCGGACATTAATATAATCCTTTATTTCCGGCCTGTCCGCTATTTCAAAAGGATAGGAGCCCGTTGTTGTTATATACCCGTACGCAATGACTCTGTAGTAGATGGTATGAAGTCCTATCTCAGTGAACTTGGGCGGAGCAGCAAGAGTATAGTTATCCATTTCAGTTCCGTAACGGACCAAGGCTCCTTCAGCGGGATCATCCACAGTGATTCTTTTAGGCGTCTTGGCAGTTCCGTTATAGTAAACAGTCTCACAATCAGGAGGCGTGATCTTCATCATTTTGCCGCCATTGGAATTACGCTGTGATACAACATTCATCCTGTACATGGCAGTCCCTGAATAATACGTATCGGTCTCACTCCCTGTGACAGTGATGATCGCAGTGCCTTCAGATACGGCAGTAACAACGACTTTTCTTCCTTCAATGGTGACCTTTGCAATGGTATCATCGGAAGACACGGCTGTGACGACAGTATCCTCACCTGCATGTGTCTTATAAGTCATTTCAACACTGTCACCGACAGGAACAGTGCTCGGAGCATATGTCAGATAAGCATTCTGAAAAGATTTATCAGCCTGAAGTTCGATGCGGGACGTTCCGGGAACAGTTTCAAAAGTGGCAGGATTATCAGCTGAAACAGCAACAGGTAATAATCCTGCAAATACGAAGATCAGAGAAGTGGAGATCGGTAGAATTAAATTCTTAATTATCTTTCCTGACATAGAACTGCTCCTGACAACACTTGATTAATGAAAATGACTATATGTTAATAATAGCCCTTTATTCATTATCAAATAAAGAACACGAATAATTATACAAAAGATTAAACTCAGTTTTGGAAATCTTTGAAAAAAAAAGAAATGGCGGAGGGAGTGGGATTCGAACCCACGGATGCCTATAAGACATCTACGGTTTTCAAGACCGGCGCCATCGGCCACTCGGCCATCCCTCCGGACACAAAAGATATTATAAACTATCTATTATCATTTTGTCATATATTAATTATCAGGCATGGAAGTCATAAACATCTGTCCTTCTCTGTGATATTATTTAGTTATGCTGTTCGGTAAAAAAAATAAAAAAGAAGATACACCTAAAGTATGCATCGTCACACTCAGGTACAAGGACAATGCAATTGAGGAATATACTGTTCCCTACGGGACAAAACTGGACAGCGTCCTGGACGGACATACCACGATAGAAACACATTGCATCCGCAATATAGATATCGACAGGACCCGTCCTCCCAGATTCAATCAGCCTATCATTGATGCGCATAACAACTGCAAAGTCGAAGTTTACGGTGAGGTATCTCCTCCTTCCAAATCGGAACAGGAAATACTTCTTAAGGACAAATCCAATATCAGGCTTGCATGTCAGGCAGTCGTTAAGGGCAACTGCGAAGTAAGACTTCCGCATGAGCAGCTGTGGAGACCGACCAATGAAAAACTCTTTGATATGAAAGGCAATGAACTTAAATTCAACCAGCCTGAATATACGGAATCATTTGCCAGGACCAAACAGGTAAACAGCACCGGAGATCTCTGCATTGCATATGAAATAGGTATGTGCACACTGAGAGCCGCGTTGTTTGACGCTGAAACAGGAACCAAACTGGGGGCACTTTCCTGTCTGAATCCCCAGTACGAGTTTGCCCATACCATTGAAGACCGCATGGAATACATCAGACAAGGCGGAGCGGCAAAACTCTGGGATGTACTTGTAATAGGGCTTAACAAACTGACCGCTGATCTGATCGAAATGCATAATATCAGTCCGGATAAGATAGTCCGTGCCTCGATTGTCGGAGATACTCAGCTTATGGAGCATTATCTCGGACCCAACAAAAGTGTTCTCAAGGAAATTCCGCGTGCCGCACCGGAGGCAAGCCACTTCCCTGCCAAATTCCTTGGTCTGGAGATCGGTGAGAATACAGAATTATTCGTGATTCCCGCTATTGATAATGTCTCATCAAGCAGCGTGATAGCAGGACTGGGAACAATTCTCCATAAGGGAGATTACGTACATAATCCACTGCTCCTCATCACTCTTGAAAGCACATCTTCGGTCTGCCTCGTATACAATGGTGTCGCATCCGTTATGAATGTCGATACCGGATGCATCTTCGGAGGAAGTGCTCTTGAATGCGGAGCACCGTATATCGAAGGCGCAGTGGACCACGTGGGTTTCAACAACAGCTATCCTTCCATGACGACTCTCTTTGACAAACCTTCTGTCGGCATTGCCGGTACTGCTCTTGTGGATATAGTTGCAGGTCTCATTGATAATAAACTCATCAAACGCAACGGTGAACTGGAAAATGGTTATTCATTCTATCAGCTTCCCGAAGAACTTTATATTACAGTCGATGAAATACAGCAGCTGAGAAAAGCCAAGATGCTGATCAGAACTGCAGTCGATACACTATGCTACAGTCACGGAATCGAATTGAATCAGATCGATGAGGTACATGTATGCGGCGGGTTCGGAACGACATATAATCTCGACAGTCTCATAACAGTAGGTCTCCTGCCAAAGTTCCTTGAAATGCATTCATCTGCGATCGGTGATCTTGCCCTTAAAGGCGCAGGGTATTCCGTTCTCAATTCCACAAATATGCTCAGAATAATGAATGCATACAGAACCGTGAGAACGATCGACACCACTAAGAATCCAAGGTATTCTATGATTTTGACAAGATATCAGAACTTCACAGTATAAGAGGCACATATGAAAAAGATCATTTCAGTATTATTGGCATCATTATTTATCATCTCATGTTTGACTGGATGTCAGAATAATAATAACAACAATCTCCCAAATCCTATATCAGATTCATCCTATGATGAAATAAAATCAGACTACGGGATCAATCTGTCGATACCTGATGATGCGTCAGATGCATATTATTCAATAATCAGCAGAGACTCTAAGACATTGCTGATATGTCAGGTCGGATTCAAATACGACAAAGGAAAATACAATTACAGAGGATCAAAAGTCGTAGACAATGATAATCAGCTGTCAGGTGTTTACTATGATTTCCCAAGAGAGGATGATTTCATCGTTTCCGGGATAAAAGCCGAGATCGAATACGGGGTCAAAAACGCTGGCATTCTTGCCAAATGGGATATCAGAGACATTCATTATTCACTCTATGCCGAAAATCTTGACGAATCCTCTCTCAAAAACTTCAAGGTTTTATTGAGTACTCTCATAGAATCAAACGCATAGTATGAAATCCAAGTTTTATGCAGTTAAAAACGGCAGGCAATGCGGGCTTTTCAATACCTGGGATGAATGTCTTGCCCAGGTCAAAGGTTTCAAAGGCGCAGAATACAAAAGCTTTGCAACCAGGCAGGAAGCCCTGGCTTATCTTCAGGAAACCGATACCGAACAGTCTTCAATATCCAAGTGGCTTGAAGAAGGCTGGCTTGTAGCCTTCTGTGACGGCAGTTTCGAGGAAAACATTAATCGTTTTTCCTATGGTGTTGTCATCGTCAATAAGGACGAATCAACAACAGAACTCTCAGGATGTTCAGACAATGAACAGTACATGGCACACAGGAATATCAGCGGAGAGATCCTCGGTGCCGTTCACTCCATGAAATATGCTCTTGATAACGGATATTCCAAGCTGGTAATTTTCCATGATCTTCAGGGACTCAGCAAATGGGCGGATCTTGAATGGAAAGCAGATTCCCCCATCACAAAAAAATATGCTGACGTTGTTAACAATTTCTATAAACTTCAGATAAAAATCAAATTTGAAAAAGTCACCGGGCACAGCAACAATAAATACAATGATATGGCTGACCGGCTGGCAAAGAATGCTCTTCATAATAAAGAAATGGACGATCTTTCGATTCTTGAACGCCCTTCCCTGTTTAGCTGCTGATTACTGTTTCCCGCGCACCTGAATGGGATTCAGGTAGTCATCCCCTGATAAACGAGAGTCGGTTTTTTATCAGTAACTCGTGCTTGGCCGATATACTTGCCCTGCCACCGACCGCAACATCGGCCTCCGTCAAAAGGAAGAACGAATAATTGACCCCAGCGTAACTCGAATTGATGATCCATGTAACGGAATCTCCTCGTGCGATAGTGCCGGCTTCAAACGGCACTTTAGTGAAACCCGTAAAAAATCATCTGCTGATGCGGGAATGCTAATTAGAGAAACATAAAACAACGCAATAATAAGATCTGTGATCAAGGTCTTAAATACCTATATTAAGTTTCACAAAACCCTTATAAGAATGCTTGTTTCCCTCTATCACAGACTGATGTATCTTTTATGTCTGTGAATCGTCAAATTGGATCCAAAGCTAAGCGGAGGAAGATCAAACGTTTAAGTTGGTATGGCGAAGGAATTCGCGTGTTCCTTCGTATTGGGGATTGGTGAAGATCTGGGCAGGTGCGCCCTCTTCAGCAATGATGCCGTTCTCGAGATAGAAGATCCTGTCGGCCACATCTCTGGCAAAACCCATCTCATGGGTCACTACGATCATGGTCATGCCGTCCTGGGCAAGCTTCTTCATGATCTGCAGGACTTCGCCAGTCATCTTGGGATCGAGAGCGGAAGTGGGCTCATCGAAGAGCATGAGTTTAGGATTCATAGCAAGGGAACGTGCGATGGCCACACGCTGCTGCTGGCCGCCGGACAACTGTCTGGGATAGACATCCTTCTTATCCAGGAGACCCACCATCTTCAGCAGTTCGATGGCTTTCTTCTCAGCTTCTTCTTTGGTCATCCTCTTACGGTCGACCGGTGCCATCATGATGTTCTTCTTGACGGTCAGGTGCTGGAAGAGATTGAACTGCTGGAACACCATACCCATCTCTTCTCGCATGAGATTGAGATCGGTCTTGGGGTCTTCAAGATCCACTCCGTCGACGATGATATCGCCGGACGTGGGAGTCTCCAAATGATTGACACATCGAATCAGAGTGGACTTACCTGAACCGGAAGCACCGATCAGGCATACAACTTCGCCCTCGTTCACTGTAAGGTCGATGCCTTTGAGCACCTCCACATCACCGAAAGATTTATGCAGTCTTTTGATTTGTACTATTGGCTTGCTCACGCTGCTGTTTCCTTTCGATGCGTTTGATGAAGAATGAGAGTATTGTAATGATGACTAAATACCAGACACCGACATATACATAAGAACCAAAACTCAGGAAAGTGTTTCCCACATATATCTTGGCCTGCTGGAACATCTCAGGGAGGCCGATGACCTGCGCAAGAGATGAATCTTTGATGGTAATGATGAACTGATTGGCGAGAGTCGGAATACTGATCTTTAGTGCCTGCGGGAGGATGACTTTGATCATAGCTCTGGTACGTGAAAGGCCAAGTGAACGGGCTGCTTCCATCTGCCCCGGATCGACCGCTTGAATGGCGCCGCGGAAGATCTCTGACATATAAGCACCTGCATTGAGGCTCAGCGTCGCGATTGCAGCTGTGACAATACCGACCTTGAAATCCTCATATACCATCTGACCCAACTGGGGAACGCCGTACTTGATAATGAACAGCTGAACGATGAAAGGAGTGCCTCTCATGATCCAGACATAGAATCTAGAAATAAGCTGAAGTGGTTTAATCCTGGAGATACCAAAAAGGCATGAGATCAAACCTAGGAAGAAGGCAATAACAATAGAAACAAGACTGACCCAAATGGTCATCCACAACCCTTGGAACAAAAACGGGGTTAATTCTGTTACTACTCTGCCTAATTCCATTGTCGAATACTCTTAATCAATGTGCGGGATGATGGGTATCACCCCGCACATATGGGTTCAAAACTAGACAGCCTTGATGTATTTATCAAGGATAGCCTGATAAGTGCCGTTAGCTTTGATGTTGGCAAAGCCTTTATTGAACATCTCAAGCAGTTTGGCATTCTTGCCCTTCTTGACGGCGAAGCCGTAGGAGGAACCTTTGACCAAATCGGTGATCATGTGGAAACCGTTGCCCTGGGCGATACCATAACCCATTACAGGATAGTCTTCGAAACAGGCATCAGCATCGCCGACTTTGACAGCTTCATACATATAGGCAGAATCATCGTAGACGACAACACTCTTGAAACCATACTGGTCTTTGATGGAATTAGCATAAGTAAGACCTTCGGTGCTGGCTTTAGCGGCTACTGTTTTTCCTTTGAGGTCTTCAAGTTTGGTGATGCCGGGATCCATAACTGCACAGCAAACACCACTGTCGAAGTAAGGGGTGGAGAAATCATAGATCTCTTCACGATCAGGTCGGATGGACATACCGGCGATCATACCGTCGATCTCCCCAGCCTGGACTGCAGTCAGACAAGCATCGAAACCGAGAGCCTGGAGCTCATATGCAAAACCCTGATCGCGGGCGACTGCATCTAAGATCTCGATATCGATACCGATATAATTACCACTGGCATCTTTCATTTCAAACGGAGCAAAGACGGTATCAGTACCGATGATGTACTTATCCTTCTTGCTTCCACAACCAGAAACGAGACATGAACCAATGATGGTGATTGCCAATACTAAGGCAACAACTTTAGAAAGACTCTTCATTGTATTCCCCTTCTCTTTATATTCATATTCGAAAGCGCCGTTTCAGACACATGTTGTCATTCTAACACAGAATAACCTCGTATGCACCCTTCTCAAACCTTAATAATAGAGGATTTCTTCTACTGGTATATGGGTGGAATTAAAAACAGTAGCCATAAAGAGTCTGAATGTTTCATCGTAAATCATTATTGTCTTT